>Ga0066256_1000536_pt1 | contig 94187 bp, 82 predicted proteins | sample ThiBio_1000_biof_FD_87107 | JGI IMG/M metagenome (GOLD analysis project Ga0066256, IMG submission 87107) | Wastewater bioreactor microbial communities from Cape Town, South Africa - Thiocy_expt_1000_biof (version 2) | ecosystem: Engineered > Bioreactor > Thiocyanate-remediating >... | reverse complement strand
ATGAACCGCGCCCAGGCGCGCGAACGCGCGGTCGAACTGCTGCGCGACACCGGCATTCCGGCGCCGGAGCAGCGCATCGACCACTACCCGCACCAGTTCTCGGGCGGCATGCGCCAGCGCGTGGTCATCGCACTGGCGCTGGCGGCCGAGCCGCGCCTCATCGTCGCGGACGAACCGACGACGGCGCTCGACGTGTCGATCCAGGCGCAGATCATCCAGTTGCTCAAGAGCGTCTGCGCCTCGCGCGGCGCCGCCGTCATGCTCATCACGCACGACATGGGCGTGATCGCCGAAACCTGCGACCGCGTCGCCGTGCTGTACGCCGGGCGCGTGGCTGAAATCGGCCCGGTGCACGCCCTCATCAACCGCCCGGCGCACCCCTACACCGCGGGGCTGATGGCCGCGATTCCCGATAGGACACAAGACCGCGAGCGCCTGCACCAGATCGACGGTGCCATGCCGCGCCTGAACGCCATCCCGCCGGGCTGTGCCTACCACCCACGCTGCCCCGAGGCCTTTGCGCGCTGCCATGCCGAGCGGCCCGACCTGCTGGACGCCGGGGCCACCCGCGCGGCCTGCTGGCTGCACGCGCCCAGGGAGACGGCATGAAGTCCGCCGTGGAGCAAAACGCGGCGCTGGTGCAGGCCAGCGACCTGGCCAAGACCTTCGACGTGTCCGCCCCGTGGCTCAACCGCGTGATCGAACGGCGACCGCGCACGCTCCTGCACGCGGTCGATGGCGTCAGCTTCGAGATCGCGCGCGGCCAGACGCTGGCGCTGGTCGGCGAATCGGGCTGTGGCAAGAGCACCGTGGCACGCCTGCTGGTGGGCCTGTACCAGCCCTCGCGCGGCAGCCTGCGGTTCGACGGCCAGGACGCGCACGCTGCCTTCGCCGGCACCGGCGGCCGGGCGCTGCGCCGGCGCATCCAGATGATCTTCCAGGACCCGTACGCCAGCCTGAACCCGCGCTGGCGTGTCGAGGCCATCGTTGGCGAGCCGCTGAGCGAGCACGGCCTGGTGACGGACAAGGCGCAGCTGCGCGAGCGCGTCGGCGGGCTGCTCGAATCGGTCGGGCTCTCCCCGCTCGACATGGTGAAGTTCCCGCACCAGTTCTCGGGCGGGCAGCGCCAGCGCGTGTCCATCGCCCGGGCGCTGGCCACCGAGCCCGAGTTCCTGGTGTGCGACGAGCCGACCTCGGCGCTCGACGTCTCGGTGCAGGCGCAGGTGCTCAACATCATGAAAGACCTGCAGCAGCGCCGTGGGCTGACCTACCTGTTCATCAGTCACAACCTGGCCGTGGTGCGCCACGTCAGCGACCAGGTGGGCGTGATGTACCTCGGCCGCCTGGTCGAACTGGCCGACAAGGCCACCCTGTTCGCGGCGCCGCGCCACCCGTACACGCGCATGCTGCTCGACGCGATCCCCAAGATGCACGACACCGGGCGCGCGCGCACGCCGGTGCAGGGCGAGGTGCCCAACCCGCTCTCGCCGCCGCCGGGCTGCGCCTTCAACCCGCGCTGCCCGCATGCCAACGCGCGCTGCCGCGCGGAGCGGCCGCAGTTGCTGCCCGTGGACGGCGTGCGGGTCGCCTGCCACGCGGTGGAAGAGGGGCGGATATAGGCGCTGCCCGGTAGCAGAAGTGGAAGCGGGGTTTGCTTTTAAAAAAGTAGCTGCAAACCCTTTGCCAGCAAGCGCTGGAGGCCAATTTGGCTTGATTTTTACGCCCTGGTGCCTCTGTGCATGTCAGGCCGGCGGGCCCCAGTCTGCTACAAAGCCGCACGGGCGGCGGCCGCCCGCTTCAGGAGACCTGCATGACGACTTTTTCCCTGGAAAGCCCCGACATTCCCGCCGGCGGCAGCGTTCCCGCGCATTTCGAGTTCGACGGCTTCGGCTGCTCCGGCCGCAACGAATCGCCGGTGCTGCGCTGGAGCCGCCCGCCGGAAGGCACGCGCAGCCTCGCACTCACGGTGTTCGACCCCGATGCCCCGACCGGATCGGGCTGGTGGCATTGGTTGGTGGTCGATATCCCGGCCGATGCCACGGGCCTGGAGGCCAACGCCGGCGCCCGGGGCGGCGCCGGCCTGCCGGCGGGCGCGCGCCAGATCCGCAACGACTACGGCGCCTTCGCCTGGGGCGGCATGTGCCCGCCGCCCGGGGACAAGCCGCACCGCTACGTGTTCACGCTGCACGCGCTCGGTGTGGACCGGCTCGACATTCCGGACGATGCCACGGCGGCGCTGGCCAGTTTCATGGTGAATGCGAATGCGCTGGCGAAAGCGAGTTTTACGGCGACGTATGGGCGGCCGGGGTAATTGGAGTCTGACCCCAATTAATTCCAAATAATCAAAAACAATAGCTTCCAACCCAACACCAGCAAGCGCTGGAGGCCAAAAACACCAAAAATTTCAGGTGTACCGCTTGGCGCGCAGGTTGTCCTTCATCTGCTGCAGCACCGGCTGCAGCGAGCCGCCGATGCGCAGCGCCACGCAAGTCGCCAGCACGTCGATGATGAGCAGGTGCAGCAGGCGCGAAGCCATGGGGCTGTAGCGGTCGTAGCCCTCGGGGTGGTCGGCCGCCAGGTGGATGTGGCAGGCGCCGGCCAGGGGCGAGCCGCTGGAGGTGATGGCGATCGTCGTCGCGCCGCCCCGGCGCGCGATGTCGGCGGCATCCATCAGGTCGCGCGTGCGGCCGGAGTTGGAGATGATCACCAGGCAGTCGCCCTTGCCGAGCAGCGTGGCGCTCATCACCTGGATGTGGCCGTCGCTGGTGGCGAGCGAGGTCACGCCGAGGCGGAAGAACTTGTGCTGCGCGTCCTGCGCGACGATGCCCGAATTGCCCGCGCCGTGGAACTCGATGCGCCCGCGCTGGCGGCAGGTGTCGGCCAGCGCGGCGGCCGCGCGCTCCAGGGCGCTGGTGCTGGCGGCGTTGCGGTACTGCAGGAAGGCGGCAACGGCGTTGTCCACCACCTTCACCAGCACGTCGCCGGTCTTGTCGTCCAGGTCGACGCTGCGGTGGATGAAGGGCACGCCCTCGCTCACGCTGCCGGCCAGCTTGAGCTTGAAATCGGCCAGGCCGTCGTAGCCCATGCTGCGGCAAAAGCGCACCACCGTGGGCTTGCTGACCTGGGCGCGCTCGGCCAGCTCGCGCACCGGCAGGCGGGCAAAAGCGCGCGCGTCCTGCAGCACCAGGCGGGCCACGCGCTGCTCGGCCGGAGCGAGCGAGGGCAGGGAGGCGGTGATGCGGTCGAGCATGGCGGGTGGCGGGGCGGTGGCAGGACGGAGTTGCGTGGCAATGTAACCCGGTTTCATCGCCGTGCGGCGCGGCATACTCCGGTCCCAGACCCCTTTCAACGTTTCGGCCAGGAATTTCCGCATGCACCAGCTCGACGCCCTCAAACAGTTCACCACCGTCGTTGCCGACACCGGCGACTTCAAGCAACTGGCGCAGTTCCAGCCGCAGGACGCGACGACCAACCCCTCGCTGATCCTCAAGGCGGTGCAAAAGCCCGACTACGCGCCGCTGCTGCAGTCCACCGTCCAGGCCTGGCGCGGCCGCGCCATGGACGAGGTGATAGACCGCCTGCTGGTGCGCTTTGGCTGCGAGATTCTGGCGATCATCCCGGGCCGCGTGTCCACCGAAGTCGATGCCCGCCTGAGCTTCGACACCAGCGCCACCGTCTCGCGTGCCGAGCGCATCATCGAGCTCTACCAGGCCGAGGGCGTGCACATCGACCGCGTGCTCATCAAGGTCGCGGCCACCTGGGAAGGCATCGAGGCGGCGCGCAAGCTCGAAGCGCGCGGCATACGCACCAACCTCACGCTGCTGTTCTCCATGGCGCAGGCCGTGGCCTGCGGGCAGGCCAAGGTGCAGCTCATCTCGCCTTTCGTCGGGCGCATCTACGACTGGTACAAGAAGCAGGCCGGCGCCGCGTGGGACGAGGCCGCCCGCGCCGGTGCCAACGACCCCGGCGTGCAATCGGTCACCCAGATCTACCAGTACTACAAGCACTTCGGCATCGCCACCGAGGTCATGGGCGCGAGCTTTCGCAACCTCGGCCAGATCACGGCCCTGGCCGGCTGCGACCTGCTGACCATCGCGCCGGAACTGCTGGCCCAGCTCGCGCAGAGCGAGGCGCCGCTCGCCCGCGCGCTCGATGCCGAGGCGGCCCGCGCCATGGACATCGCCGCCATCCAGTACGACGAGGCGGGTTTCCGCTACGCGCTGAACGAAGACGCCATGGCGACGGAAAAGCTCGCCGAAGGCATACGCGCCTTTGCGGCAGACGCGGTGAAGCTGGAACAGCTCGTCCGCGCGGCGCAAGATTAGGCCGGCGCCGGCGCGCCGGGGCCGGGGGGCAATCGCAGCAGTGCGCGCAGGCCGTGGGGCTGCAGCGTTTCCGCAGCAGCCCTGCCGCCGTGGCGCAGGGCGATTTCTTCCACGATCGACAGGCCCAGGCCGCAGCCCCCGGCTTCGTCCGAGCCGCGCCAGAAGCGCGAGAACAGGTCGGCGACGTGGGCCGGCGCCACGCCCGGCCCATCGTCCTCCACCGCCAGGGTGGACCAGCCATCGGCGTCGGCGCTCACGCGCACCGTCACGGTGGCGCCCTGGCCGGCGTAGTGCAGTGCGTTGTCGATCAGGTTGTTGAGCGCCTCGCGCAGCAGCAGCGGCTGGCCCTGCACCATGCGTTGCTCCTCACCTTCGTAGCCCAGGTCGATGTTCTGCGCCACGGCACGCGCCGCCCAGTCGCGCGCCACGTCGCGCGCCAGCGCGGCGAGATCGAGCGGCTGCATGTCCACGTTGGCTTCGGAGCGCGCCAGCTGCAACAGCTGGTGCACCAGGTGGGCGCTGCGCTGCGCAGCCGCGAGGACTTTTTCCAGGCGCTCGCGCACCGCCGTCTCGTGGCTCTCGTGCAGCGCGAGTTCGGCCTGGCCGATCAGGCCCGCCAGCGGGGTGCGCAGCTGGTGCGCGGCATCGTTCAGGAAACGTTTTTCCTTTTGCTGGCCGCGTGCCACGGCTTCCAGCAGCCGGTTGATGGTGCTGGCGAGCGAATACACCTCCTGCGGCGCCGAGGTCAGCTCGATCGGCGGCAGCGGGTCGGTGGTGCCGTGCGAGCGCGCCCCGGCACGGTCGATCTGCGCTTCCAGGCGCTTGAGCGGCTGCAGGCCGCGCAACACCCCGGCGTAGACCAGCGCGCTCAGCGCCAGCCCCATCAGGCCCATGGGCAGCAGCATCTGCGCCAGCAGTTCCTGGGCGATGCGCTTGCGCACGGCCAGGCTCTGCGCCACCTGCACGCGCAGTGTCTGGCGCGCCTGGGCGGTGCCGTAGTCCACGTCCAGCAGCGCCACGCGCACCGCCTTGCCATCGAGCTTGGCCGGGTACAGCAGCGGTTCGCCGACGCGCACGCGCACCGGCGGGGGCGGCGGCAGCTGCGCGTTGCCGAGCAGGAACTTGCCCGGCGGCGACGAGACCATGTAGGTGATGCGGTCGGCCGGGTCCTGCTCCAGGATGTCTTGCGCCGCCCGGGGGAAATCGACCAGCAGGCCGTCGCCGAGGGGCTTGATCTGGCGCGCCAGCCCGCGCACCGACTGGGTGAGCGTCTGGTCGATGCCCTTCTCGCCGTTCTGCAAAGCGAGCCGCCAGGCGAAGAAGCCGCCGGACAGCCACAGCACCAGCTGGGGCAGCAGCAGCCACAACAGCAGCTTGCGCTTGAGGGAGACCCTGGGAGTGCGCCGCATATCCATCGTGCTTGACGTCAGAAACGGGCGCGGCGCGGGCCGCACGGTCCCGCAGCGCGGGCGGCGCCATCGCGCACGCAGCGCCCCAGGGGGAGGTTCATGGCTTGGCCAGCATGTAGCCCAGGCCGCGGATGTTGCGGATGGACAGGCTGGAGGGGTCGAGCTTGCGGCGCAGCCGGTGCACGTACACCTCCAGCGCGTTCGAGTTGACGGGTGCCGCCGCCGCGCCCGATTCGGCCGGGCTGGCACGCCAGACGGCGAGCACGTCCTCGCGCGTGACCACTTCGCCGCAGCGTTGCACGAGCAGTTCGAGCAGTTCCCATTCGCGCTGCGTCAGGTCGAGCGGCGCACCGTGCAGTGCGGCGGTATGGCTGGCGTGGTCGATCGCCAGGGGCCCCAAGGTCGTGAAGACGCCTTGCGCGCCGCCCGCCGCATGGGTGAACGCCGGCTGGCGTGCGCGGCGCAGCATGGCCTGCAGCCGCGCCTGCAGCTCCTGCATGTTGAAGGGCTTGGTGATGTAGTCGTCGGCGCCGGCGTTCAGCCCGCGCACGCGCTCCTCCACGCCGTCGCGCGCCGTGAGGATGAGGACGGGCAGGCCGGCGATGTGGCCGCGCACCCACACCAGGAGCTCCATGCCGTCCGCGCCCGGCAGTCCGAGGTCCAGGATGATGCCGTCCACCGCCTGGGCCTGCAGCAGCGCAATCGCCTGCGGCACGCTGGACGCCGTGTGCACGCCGTAGCCCAATTGCAGGAGCTGGCCCGTCAGGGCGTCGAGCAGCAGGGCGTCGTCTTCCACGATGAGGATCGTCAGCATGAATCGAGCATATCCGGGAACGCCCACCCTAGGGAAAGCACCAGCATGAAAATTAATTATTGTAATTAAAGTCCGGTCTGCGCTGGCCGATCCCTGCCCGTCGGCGACGCTGATTCGATAACCAAGGAGACAAACAATGGGGAACGTTACAAAAATCGCCGCCGCGGTCTTGGGCCTGGCGATGGTCCTGTCGGCCCATGCCGGCGAGGTCGAAGTGCTGCACTACTGGACTTCGGGTGGGGAGGCCAAGTCGGCGGCCGAGCTCAAGAAGATCATGCAGGCCAAGGGCCACACCTGGCGCGACTTCGCCGTGGCCGGGGGTGGCGGCGACAGCGCGATGACCGTGCTCAAGAGCCGCGTCATCTCGGGCAACCCGCCCTCGGCCGCGCAGGTCAAGGGCCCAGCCATTCAGGAGTGGGCGTCCGAGGGCGTGCTGGCCAACGTGGACGCGCTCGCCAAGGCGGAGAAGTGGGACGAGGTCTTGCCCAAGGTCGTCGCCGACGTCATGAAGTACAAGGGCAACTACGTCGCCGCGCCCGTGAACGTGCACCGGGTGAACTGGCTCTGGGCCAGCGCCGACGCGCTGAAAAAAGCCGGGGTGGCCGCCATGCCCAAGACCTGGGATGAGTTCTTTGCCGCCGCCGACAAGCTCAAGGCCGCCGGCCTGGTCCCGGTCGCGCACGGTGGCCAGAACTGGCAGGACTTCACCACCTTTGAATCCGTGGTGCTGGGCGTGGGCGGCGCGAAGTTCTACCAGGACGCGCTCGTCCGGCTCGACGACAAGGCCCTGCACAGCGACACCATGAAAAAGTCGCTGGAGACCTTCCGCCGCATCAAGGGCTACACCGACGCCGGCGCGCCCGGACGCGACTGGAATCTCGCGACCGCCATGCTGATCCAGGGCAAGGCGGGTTTTCAGCTGATGGGCGACTGGGCCAAGGGTGAGTTCATCGCCGCCGGCAAGGCGCCTGGCAAGGATTTCCTGTGCGCCGCGGCGCCCGGATCGGCCAACGCCTTCACGTTCAACGTGGACTCGTTCATCCTCTTCAAGCTCAAGGACGCAGCGGCGCAGAAGGCGCAGAGCGACCTCGCCAGCGCCATCATGGGTCCCGCCTTCCAGGAGGTGTTCAACCTGAACAAGGGTTCGATCCCGGTGCGCACCGGCCAGCCCATGGACAAGTTCGACGATTGCGCCAAGCTCTCCAGCACCGACTTCGCCGAAACCGCCAGGTCCGGCGGCCTGGTGCCCAGCGTGGCCCATGGCATGGCGATCGCGCCCGCCACCGAAGGGGCGATCAAGGACGTGGTCAGCCAGTTCTGGAACGACGACAAGGTCAGCGTCGCCGACGCCATGAAGAAGATCGCGGCCGCCGCGAAAACCAAGTAAAGCGCGTGCTGCGCACGCTCTCCATCACACACCACTGAGGGATTCCCATGAAGAAAAGAAACCGCCTTACGGCGGTGGCTTTGGCCGCCGCATGCGCGAATGGCGCTTTTGCTATGGAGGTAGCAGGCTTCGAGTTCAACGGTTACTCGCGGGGCGGCCCGGTGTTCAACCACGAAGATGGCGTCAAGGGCAACCTGACGCTCGGCGGCGAATTGCAGAAATTTCGCCTCGGCAACGAGGGCGACAACGGCATCGAAGTCAATTTCGCGCGCGGCTTCGAAGCCGGCGGCGTGAAGTGGAAGGTGAACTACATGCCCGCCAAGTGGGGCAGTGGCGACATCGGCACCGAGCAGGCCTACGTGGAAATGAGCGGCTTCCCGTTCGCCCCCGAGGCCAAGTTCTGGGCCGGCCAGCGGCGCCTGCGCATCCAGGACGTGCACATCGTCGATTACTTCCTGCTGAACTACGGCGACAACATTGGCGCGGGCGTGACCGACATCCCCGTCGGCGGCATGAAGCTGGGCCTGGGCGTGTTCACGGGCGACAAGTTCGACGGCGGCCTGCCCGGCGATGTGAAGGCACACCGCGTCAATGCCGACCTGTCGGACATCCGCACCAACCCCGGCGGCACGCTGCGCGTGCTGCTCACGGCCGTGGGCGGCAAGAACCAGGTCGGCGGCGGTTCGGGTTCGGGCATCTCCTTGCTGCACACGCAGAAGGATTTCCTGCTGCCCGGCATCAGCAATTCGGTGTACCTGCAAGCCTCGCGCGGACACGCCCGCATCGATGGCGAGTTCGAGGCCATCGACGGCACCCGGCCCGGACGGCGTTCGACCCGCATCGCCGACTCGATCAACTGGCAAAGCGGTCCGTTCGGCGGCCAGGCGCTCATCGGCTACCAGACCAACAAGGAGGACCTCACGGGCGTGGAGACCAAGGACTTCTCGATCGGGGCGCGCGGCTCCTACGCCTTCAGCAAGCATTTCAAGGCGCTGGCGGAACTGTCCACCACCACGCGCAAGGGGAACACCGGGCCCGACCAGCGGCTGTCCAAGCTCACGCTGGCGGGCGCCCTGGCCCTGTCGGAAGACTTCTGGTCGCGCCCCGAACTGCGTTTGTACGTGACCAAGGCCAACTGGAACCGGGCGGCGGCGTTGGCGAACGCCGGCAGCTTCGGCGCCGGGGGCAAGACCTCGCGCACGCTGGTGGGCGTGCAGTACGAGGTCTGGTGGTAAGCGAGTGATCCAAGGTGGCTTTGTTCTTGGGGGGCGCTTGCCGCCCCCCTTTTTTTGCGTATGCCTATGCACGGCATTTTTCGCCGCGCCCTGGGGCGGCCCCGGTGATGAAGAAAAATTCCTTTGAAGCCTGGCTGCCCAGGCTGGTCGTGGCGCCGGCCTTCGTGCTCGGTTTCGCCTTCATTTACGGCCTCATGGTCTGGAACGGCGTGCTCAGCCTGAGCACATCGCGCATGCTGCCCAACTACGAATGGGCGGGCCTGGCGCAGTACGAGCGCCTGTGGGACATGGACCGCTGGTGGGTGGCCCTGAAGAACCTGGGCATCTTTGGCGTGGGCTATGTGGGCGGATCGCTCGCCATTGGCGTCCTTCTGGCCATCCTTCTGGACCAGAAGATCCGCGCCGAAGGTGCACTGCGCACCATCTACCTCTACCCCATGGCGCTGTCCTTTGTCGTGACCGGCACGGCCTGGAAGTGGCTGCTGAACCCCGGCCTGGGCATCGAGAAGATGGTGCGCGACTGGGGTTTCCCCAACTTTGAATTCGGCTGGCTGGTGGACACCGAGATGGCGATCTACTGCGTGGTCATCGCCGGCATCTGGCAGAGCGCGGGCTTTGCCATGGCGCTGTTCCTGGCGGGCCTGCGCGGCGTCGACGACAGCATCATCAAGGCCGCGCAGGTGGATGGCGCCTCGCTGCCGCGCATCTACTGGCGCATCGTGCTGCCGGCGCTGCGCCCGGTGTTCTTCTCCACGCTCATGGTGCTGTCGCACCTGGCGATCAAGAGCTTCGACCTGGTGATGGCGCTGACGGCCGGCGGGCCCGGCTTCGCCACCGACGTGCCCGCCACCTTCATGTACACCATGTCGTTCACGCGCGGCCAGATCGGCCTGGGCGCGGCCAGCGCCACCATGATGCTGGCCACCGTCGCGGCGCTGGTGGTGCCCTACCTGTACAGCGAACTGCGGACGAAACCCCATGACCGCTAAGCCCTCCTTGTTTCCCTCCTTCGGCCGCCTCATGGTCTATGGCGTGCTGGCCCTGGCCACGGCGTTCTTCCTGCTCCCGCTGTGCGCGATGCTCGTGACCTCGTTCAAGGGCGCCGAGGAAATCCGCTCGTCCGCGCTGCTCGCGCTGCCGCGCGGCCTGGACGGATCGGCCTGGAGCACCGCCTGGCAGAGCGCCTGCACGGGCGTGGACTGCAACGGCCTGCGTCCCTTCTTCTGGAACTCGGTGGCGATGGCGGTCCCCGCCGTGCTCATCTCCACCGTGTGGGGCGCGCTCAACGGCTACGTGCTCAGCCTGTGGAAGTTCCGGGGCAGCGACGCGCTCTTCGGCCTGCTGCTGTTCGGCGTGTTCATGCCTTTCCAGGTGGTGCTGCTGCCGATGAGCCAGGTGCTCGGCTGGCTGGGGCTGTCGAGCTCCATCGGCGGGCTGGTGCTGGTGCACTGCCTGGCGGGCCTGGCGGGCACGACGCTGTTCTTTCGCAACTACTACGCGGCGATCCCCCAGGAGCTGGTGAACGCGGCGCGCATGGACGGCGCGGGCTTCTGGCAGATCTTCTGGCGCATCGTGCTGCCGCTTTCCACGCCCATCGTGATGGTCGCCCTGATCTGGCAATTCACCAATATCTGGAACGACTTTCTGTTCGGCGTGGTGTTCTCCGGCACCGAGTCCAAGCCCATCACCGTGGGACTGAACAACCTGGCCAACACCAGCAGCAGCGTGAAGGCCTACAACGTGGACATGGCCGCCGCCATCATCGCCGGGCTCCCGACCATGGTGGTCTACGTGCTGGCCGGCAAGTTTTTTGTGCGCGGGCTCACCGCCGGCGCCGTCAAAGGGTAAGAGGGTAAGGAAAGATCATGGCGTCATCACTCGACATCGCAGGCATCAACAAGCGCTTCGGCAAGGGCGACAAGAGCGTGGAGGTGCTGCGCCGCGTGGACATCCAGGTCGCGCCGGGCGAGTTCCTGATCCTGGTCGGCCCCTCGGGCTGCGGCAAGTCGACGCTGCTCGGCATCATCGCCGGGCTGGCCGAGCCGACCGAGGGCGAGATCCGTATCGGCGGCCAGAACGTGGTGGGCATGCCGCCGCGCGACCGCGACATCGCCATGGTGTTCCAGAGCTACGCGCTCTACCCCACCATGAGCGTGGCGGACAACATCGGCTTCGCGCTCGAAATGCGCAAGATGCCCAAGGCCGAGCGTGAGAAACGCGTTGCCGAGGTGGCGGCCATGCTGCAGATCGGCCACCTGCTGGACCGCCGGCCCAGCCAGCTCTCGGGCGGCCAGCGCCAGCGCGTGGCCATGGGCCGTGCGCTGGCGCGCCAGCCGAAGCTGTTCCTGTTCGACGAGCCGCTGTCCAACCTGGACGCCAAGCTGCGCGTGGAAATGCGCGCCGAAATCAAGCGCCTGCACCAGGCGAGCGGCACCACCAGCGTGTACGTCACGCACGACCAGGTCGAGGCCATGACGCTGGGTTCGCGCATTGCCGTCATGAAGGGCGGCGTGGTGCAGCAGCTCGGCACGCCCAGCGAGATCTACAACCGCCCGGCCAACACCTACGTCGCCACCTTCATCGGCTCGCCCACCATGAACCTGCTGCGCGGCGGCGCGCAGGGCGCTGGGGAATTCGGCATCGGGGGCGCGGCGCTGGCGCTCGCAGCGCCCCCCCATGCTGCGGAGTTGTTGCTGGGCGTGCGCCCCGAACACCTGGTGCTGCAGGACGACGCCCCCTGGCGCGGGCAGGTCAGCGTGGTCGAGCCGACGGGCCCGGACACCTACGTGGTGGTCGACACGGCGGCCGGCAACGTCACGCTGCGCACCGACGCACAGGCCCGCGTCCGACCGGGCGAGCGCGTGGGCCTGGCGGTCTCGCCCGCCCATGCGCACTGGTTCGACGCGCGCACGCAGGAGCGCGTGGCCTGAGAGGGTAAAGGCACGGCCGCCCTGCGCCGCGGCCGATCTGGCCTTCTTCCACAATTTCAAGTAAAAATTGGCTCCAGCGCTTGATGTATCTGTGCAGTATGCTACATAATAAATAGCAACACAGGGGCCTGGCCCCAAAGCGGCCCCGCCCCATGCAGACTTCCCGCCTTCTCGCCGACATCGGCGGCACCAACATCCGGCTGGCCTGGCAGGCCGGGCCGGACGGCCCCTTGCAGGACATCCGCGTCCAGCCTTGCGGCGACTACCCCACGCTCACGGACGCCGTGCGCGACTACCTGGCGCAGGTCGCCGTGCCCGAGCCGCGCGAGGGCGCATTCGGCATCGCCAACCCGGTGACCGGCGACGCCATCCACATGACCAACCACAGCTGGAACTTCTCCCAGCGCGCGGTGCGCGAGGCGCTGGGTTTGCGGCGGCTGGTGTTCCTCAACGATTTCACCGCCCTGGCGCTCGCCTTGCCGCGCCTCTCCGCGCAGCACCTGCGCCAGGTGGGGGGCGCCGCAGCGGTGCCGGGCGCCGCCGTGGGGCTGATCGGGCCCGGCACCGGCCTGGGCGTTTCCGGCCTGGTGTTCCCGCCGGGGAGCGCGGACGGCGTGCCGCTCGCCGGCGAAGGCGGGCACGTGACGCTGGCGGCGCAGACGGCGCAGGAAGCGGACGTCATCGCCCTGCTGCGCGAGCGCTACGGCCATGTCTCGGCCGAGCGCGCCGTCTCGGGCGCCGGCCTGGTCGACCTGTACCACGCCCTGCGACAGCTGGGGCAGCGCGGTGGGCGCGAAGTCACCGAAGCCGCGCAGGTGACCGCCCTGGCGCTCGGACAGCACGACGCGCTGGCCCTGCAGGCGCTGGAGTTGTTCTGCGGCTTTCTCGGCAGCGTGGCCGGCGACCTGGCGCTCACCCTGGGCGCCAAGGGCGGCATCTACCTGGGCGGGGGCATCGTGCCGCGCCTGGGCGCCTGGTTCGACGGCTCGGGTTTTCGTGCGCGCTTTGAAGGCAAGGGGCGCTTCCAGGGCTATCTGGCCTCCATTCCCTGCTGGGTGGTCGACCCAGCGGGCGCGCCCGCGCTCTACGGCGCCGCCCGCGCGCTCGATCTCGCGGGCCCGGGGCGCTGACGTGCCGGCCGCTGCGTTGGGGCGCTCACACTTCCTCGCTCCAGCAATGCCCCTCGCGCGCAATCATGGCGCTGGCCGCGCTCGGCCCCCAGCTGCCGGCGGCGTAGGGCCGGGGGCCCTGGGCGTCGTTCTGCCAATGCCGCAATATGGGTTCGACCCAGCGCCAGGCTTCCTCCTGTTCGTCGCTGCGCACGAACAGGTTCAGCCGCCCGGCGATCACATCGAGCAGCAGGCGCTCGTAGGCGCCCACGCGCTCGGCGCCGAAGCGCTGCTCGAAATCCAGGTCCAGGCTGACCTGGGCGAGCGTCGGCTCCGTCTGGTTCTGGCTGGCGCTTTGCGACAGCAGTTGCAGCTCCAGCCCGTCCTTGGGTTGCAGGTTGATCAGCAGCCGGTTGGCCGCGCCCGTGGGCGTGCGGAAAATCGGGTGCGGCACCGGCCGGAAGTTGACGGCGATGTGCGCATCGCGCCCCGCCAGGCGTTTGCCGGTGCGGATGTAGAAGGGCACGCCGGCCCAGCGCCAGTTGGCAATCTCGGTGCGCAGCGCGACGAAGGTTTCGGTGTTGCTGGTGGGGGACACGCCGGCTTCCTCCCGATAGCCCGGCACGCTCGCCCCCTGCAGGCTGCCGGCGGTGTAGCGCCCGCGCACCACGTGCTGCGCCAGCGTTTCCGGCGTCCACGGCTTGAGCGATTGCAGCACCTTGAGCTTTTCGTCGCGGATGGCGTTCGCGCCGGCGTTGATCGGCGGCTCCATGCCGATGGCGCAGAGCAGCTGCAAGGCGTGGTTCTGCACCATGTCGCGCAGCGCGCCGGTCTGGTCGTAGAAGGCGCCGCGCGTCTCCACGCCCAGCTCCTCGGCGATGGTGATCTGGATGTTGGCGATGGTCTCGCGCCGCCACAGCGGCTCGAACAGGCTGTTGCCAAAGCGCAGGGCGAACAGGTTCTGCACCGAAGGCTTGCCCAGGTAGTGGTCGATGCGGAAGATCTGCTCTTCCTGGAGCACGCTGCGCAGGAGCGCGTTGATGGCGCGGTTGGATTCCAGGTCGTGGCCCAGGGGCTTTTCCAGCACCATGCGCGTCGCCGGGCCGGCCAGGCCGGCCGCGCCAATCTGCTCCGCCACGGCCGTGAAGAGCGCGGGCGCCGTGGCCAGGTACATCACCAGCGAATCGGCCCGGCGTTCCTGCACCATGGCGGCGAGGCGCGCGTAGTCGGCGGGTTGCGACAAATCCATGCGCAGGTAGTGCAGCATGGCGCCGAACGCGGTGAACTCCTCGGCCGTGGGGCGCTTGGCCAGTTCAACCCGGCCGGCGCGCTCGGCCATGAGCTGGCGGTACTGCGCGTCGCTCAAATCGTCGCGCGCCACGCCGATGATGCGGCCACCCGGCGGCAGACTGCCGTGGCGAAAGGCCTGGAACAGTGCCGGCATCAGCTTGCGCCAGGCGAGGTCTCCGGTTCCGCCGAACAAGACCAGGTCAAAACTCATGGGCCAACTCCATCGTGGGATCTAAAAATTGTAATCCAGTTACTTGAATTTGGAAAATGTTTTGCCTGATTGGACAGCAAGTTGTAATTTAGTTACTATTTCTCCCGCCATGAATGTTCCTGAAAACCATCCCAAGGAAACCCGCGTGCCCAGTGTCGACACCCGCGCCGAATGGCAGGAACTGCAGGCGCATTGGCGCGCCCAGGGCAGCCGCTTCGACCTGCGCGCTGCCTTCGCCGGCGACGCGCAGCGCTTCCAGCATTTCAGCCAGCAGGCGCCGGAGGTGTTCGCCGACCTGTCGAAAAACCTCTGGAGCCGGGAAACCGAGGCCTTGCTGCTGCGCCTGGCAGCCGCCTGCGGCGTGGCCGGCCAGCGCGACGCCATGCTGCGCGGCGAGCCCATCAACAGCTCCGAGCAGCGGGCGGTGCTGCACACGCTGCTGCGCCGGCCGGCCGGCCTGGCCCTGCCGGGTGAACGGGCCGAGATTCCCGGCCTGCTGGCGCAGGTGCATGCCACGCTGGACGCCATGCTGGCTTTCGCCGAGCAGCTGCGCGCCGACACGCGCATCACCGACGTGGTGAACATCGGCATCGGCGGCTCCGACCTCGGGCCGGCCATGGCGGTGCGCGCACTGGCCGCCTACGGCAGCGCGGGCAAGCGCTTTCATTTCGTCTCCAACGTGGACGGCCACGAGCTCGACGCCGTGCTGCGCGGCCTGCGGCCGCAGAGCACGGTGTTCCTGGTGGCCTCCAAGACCTTCACCACCGCCGAGACCATGCAGAACGCGCATTCGGCGCTGGCTTGGTTCGCCGCCCAGGGCGGGCAGGGCGTGGACCGGCATTTCATCGGCCTGACGGCCAACGACGCAGCCGCAGCGGCGCTCGGCATCACCACCTGCTTCGGTTTCTGGGACTGGGTCGGTGGGCGCTATTCGCTGTGGTCGGCCATCGGCATGGCGCTCGCCATTGCCGTCGGCGGGGTGCATTTCCGCGCCTTGCTGGACGGCGCGCACGCCATGGACGAGCACTTCCGCACCGCCCCCCCGGAGCACAACCTCCCGCTGCGCCTGGGACTGCTCGACGTCTGGTACCGCAACTTCTGCGGCTTCACGAGCCGCTGCATCGCGCCCTACCACGCCGCCCTGGCGCGGCTGCCGGCCTACCTGCAGCAGTTGGAGATGGAGAGCAATGGCAAGCGCGTGGACCGGCATGGCGCGCCGCTGGCGCTGGCCACGGCGCCGGTGCTCTGGGGCGAGCCGGGCACCAATGGGCAGCACGCGTTCTTCCAGCTGCTGCACCAGGGGACCGACGTCGTACCGCTCGAGATCGTCGCCGTGCGCCAGGCCGCGCACGCCTTGCCAGGGCACCAGGACAAGCTGCTCGCCAACGCGCTCGCCCAGGCGCAGGCGCTGATGCTCGGGCGGGCGAGCGGCGACGGGCACCGCGACTTCCCCGGCAACCGGCCGAGCAGTTTTCTGCTGCTCGATGCGCTCACGCCGCGCGCGCTCGGCGCACTGCTGGCCTTGCAGGAGCACCGCGTGTTCGTCAGCGGCTGCGTGTGGGGCATCAACAGTTTCGACCAGTGGGGCGTGGAACTGGGCAAGCAGCTCGCAACCGACCTGGAGCAGCGCCTGCGCTCGGGCGATGCGACCGGCCTGGACGGCTCCACCGCCGGGCTGCTCGGCCGGCTGCGCGGCGCCGCGCCGTAAGGCAGCCGACCTTCCCCAGGCCTTGGTGCGCAGATACCGCCCTGCGACCAAGGATTTGTATTGTTGTCACAGTCCATGAGCAGGCCCTGACGGGCCCCGCCATGCGCACAAGGAGGTTCCCATGCACCCAGTGGTAGCGCGTGTCACCGCACGCATCGTCGAGCGCAGCGCCGAGACGCGCTCCGCCTACCTCGCCCATGTCCACACCATGATCGCGCGCCAGCCCCCGCAGGACCGCATGGGCTGCGCCAACCTGGCACACGCCTACGCCGCGCTGCCGGGCGCCGAGAAGTTCAAGGTGACGGTCGAGAAGGCGCCCAACATCGGCGTCGTCACGGCCTACAACGACATGCTCTCGGCGCACCACCCCTACGAGCATTTCCCTGCGCTGCTGCGCCAGGAGGCCGCGCGCCACGGCGCCACGGTGCAGGTGGCGGGCGGTGTGCCGGCGATGTGCGACGGCGTGACGCAGGGCACGGCGGGCATGGAGCTCTCGCTGTTTTCGCGCGACACCATTGCGCTGGCCACCGCCATCGCCCTGTCGCACGACGTGTTCGACGGCGCGCTGCTGCTGGGCATCTGCGACAAGATCGTTCCCGGCCTGCTGATCGGCGCGCTGCACTACGGCCACCTGCCGTGCGTCTTCGTGCCCGCCGGTCCCATGGCGACGGGCCTGCCCAACAAGGTGAAGGCCAAGACGCGCGAGGAATACGCCCAGGGCAAGGTCGGCCGGGCCGAGCTGCTCGCCTCCGAGCAGGCCTCGTACCACAGCCCCGGGACCTGTACCTTCTACGGCACGGCCAACAGCAACCAGATGCTGATGGAAGCCATGGGCCTGCACGTGCCCAACGCCGCCTTTGCCCACCCGGCCAGCCCCGAGCGCGAGCAGTTCACACGCGCGGCGGTGGCCACGGTGCTCGACATCGGCAAGCGCGGCACGCGCTTCACGCCGATCGGTTTCCTGGTCGACGAGCGCTGCATCGTCAACGCCATGGCCGCGCTGCTCGCCACCGGCGGCTCGACCAACCACCTGATCCACTGGGTGGCGGTGGCGCGCAGCGCCGGCATCCTCATCGACTGGACCGACTTCGACGAGCTCTCGGCCGTGGTCCCGCTGCTGGCGCGCGTCTACCCGAACGGCGACGCCGATGTGAACCAGTTCCAGGCGGCGGGCGGGCCGCCCTGGATCCTGCGCCAGCTGCTCGACGCCGGCCTCATGCACCCCGACGTGCTGAGCGTGAACGCGGGCGGTATCGGCGCCGGGGCGGAGCCCGCGCCGGCCGCATCGGGCGACGAGAGCGTGCTGCGCAGCACGGCCGCGCCGTTCTCGCCCACCGGCGGGCTGCGCCTGCTCACCGGGCGCCTGGGCCGCGCGGTCATCAAGGTGTCGTCGGTGCCCGACGACCGGCACGTGGTCGAGGCTCCGGCGCGGGTGTTCGATTCGCAGGAAGCCCTGCTCGCCGCGTTCAACGGCGGCGAGCTGACCAGCGACGTGGTCGCCGTGGTGCGCTTCCAGGGGCCGCGCGCCAACGGCATGCCCGAGCTGCACAAACTCACGCCGCCGCTCGCCGTGCTGCAGGGCAAGGGCCTGCGCGTCGCGCTGGTGACGGACGGCCGGATGAGCGGTGCCTCGGGCAAGGTGCCGGCCGCCATCCACGTCACGCCCGAAGCCCTGGGCGGCGGGCCGCTGGCGCGCGTGCGGGACGGCGACGTGATCCGCGTCGACGCCGACGCCGGCACGCTCGACGTGCTGGTGGACGCCGAGGAATGGGACGCCCGCGCGCCGGCCCAGTGCACCGCGCCACCCGCCCAGACCTTCGGGCGCGACCTGTTCCACAACTTCCGCCGCAACGCCGGCGGCGCCGAAGAAGGGGCCTGCACATGGCTTTGAAGACTTCCGACCTGCCCGGCTACGGCCCGGTGGTGCCCGTCATCGTCATCGAACGCGTGGCCGACGCCGTGCCCATGGCGCGCGCGCTGCTCGCCGGCGGGGTGCGCGTGCTCGAAATCACCTTGCGCACCCCGGCCGCGCTGCCCGCCATCGAGGCCATCGCCCGGGAGCTGCCCGAGGCCATCGTCGGCGCCGGCACGCTGCTCGGTGCCGAGGACGCGCGCCGCGCGCATGCCGCCGGAGCGCGGTTCGCCGTCAGCCCCGGCTACACCGCGCAGGTGGGCGCGGCGTGCCGCTCCCTGGGCCTGCCGCTGCTGCCCGGTGTCGCCACCTCGGGCGAAATCATGGCGGCGCTGGAGGACGGGTTCGATTTCCTGAAGCTCTTCCCCGCGCAGGCCGTGGGCGGCCTGGGCCTGCTCAAGGCCTGGGCGAGCCCGTTCGGCCAGGTGGGCTTTTGCCCGACCGGCGGCATCACCGCCGCCAGCGCGCCGGAATTCCTCCAACTGCCCAACGTGCGCTGCGTGGGCGGTTCCTGGCTCACCCCGGCGGACGCTCTGGCGCAGGGCGACTGGGCGCGCATCACGCAGCTCGCGGCGGCGGCGCAGGCCTTGCGAAAAACTGGTTAAAAGTGGCTCTAGCGATTGCAGGGTAAGCGTTTGCAGCTATAAAAATAAGTTCGGTGGCGTACCGGGCCTGCCGTGGCCGGTGCGCCCTATCATGCTGCGCAGAACATTTCATTCCGAGAGAGGGAGATTGCCATGGATTTCGTTACCGCCGTCAAGTCGTGCCTGACCCAGTACGCCAGCTTTTCCGGTCGGGCCACGCGCCCCGAGTTCTGGTGGTTCTTCCTGTTCCAGATCCTGGCGCTGGTCGTCACCAGCATGCTGGGCGACCTGGCCTACAGCATCGCCGCGCTGCTGCTGCTCCTGCCCGCGCTCGCCGTTGGCGCGCGCCGCCTGCACGATGTGGGCCGCTCGGGCTGGTGGCAGCTGCTCACGCTCACCGGCATCGGCTACCTCGTGCTGCTGTACTGGTGGGTGCAGCCGGGCAAGGACGGCGGACAGGCATAAAAAAACCCGCAGGCCGTGGGGCCTGCGGGTTCTGTGCAGCGGAACGGGCCGGGCGAATGCGCCGGCCCCCGGGCCTTACATGCCCATGCCGCCCATGCCACCCATGCCGCCCATGTCGGGCATGCCACCGGCGGGTGCTTCGTCCTTGGGCGACTCGGCGACCATGCACTCGGTGGTCAGCATCAGCGCGGACACCGAAGCGGCGTTCTGCAGCGCGGTGCGCGTCACCTTGGTCGGGTCCAGGATGCCCATGTCGATCATGTCGCCATAGGTGTCGTTGGCGGCGTTGAAGCCGTAGTTGCCCTTGCCGTTCAGCACGGCGTTGACCACCACGCTCGGCTCGCCACCGGCGTTGGCAACGATTTCGCGCAGGGGCGACTCGATGGCCTTGAGCACCAGCTTGATGCCGGCGTCCTGGTCGGCGTTGTCGCCCTTGATCTCGCCAGCGGCCTGCTTGGCACGCAGCAGCGCCACGCCGCCGCCGGCCACGATGCCTTCTTCCACCGCAGCGCGGGTGGCGTGCAGGGCGTCTTCCACGCGGGCCTTCTTTTCCTTCATCTCGACTTCGGTGGCAGCGCCGACCTTGATCACGGCCACGCCGCCGGCCAGCTTGGCCACGCGCTCTTGCAGCTTCTCGCGGTCGTAGTCGCTGGTGGCTTCCTCGATCTGCACGCGCACTTGCTTGACGCGCGCTTCGATGTCGGCTGCCTGGCCTTCGCCGTCGATGATGATGGTGTTTTCCTTGCCCACTTCCACGCGCTTGGCCTGGCCGAGGTCGGTCAGTTGCACCTTTTCCAGCGTCAGGCCGACTTCCTCGGCGATGACCTTGCCGCCCGTCAGGATGGCGATGTCTTCCAGCATGGCCTTGCGGCGGTCGCCGAAGCCAGGGGCCTTGACGGCCACGACCTTCAGAATGCCGCGGATGGTGTTGACCACCAGCGTGGCCAGGGCTTCGCCTTCGACGTCTTCGGCAATGATGAGCAGCGGACGGCCGGCCTTGGCCACGGCTTCGAGCGTGGGCAGCAGGTCGCGGATGTTGCTGATCTTCTTGTCGAACAGCAGCACGAAGGGGTTTTCCAGGATCGCGGCCTGCTTTTCGGGGTTGTTGATGAAGTAGGGCGAGAGGTAGCCACGGTCGAACTGCATGCCTTCGACGACGTCGAGTTCGTTGTCCAGGCTCTTGCCGTCTTCCACGGTGATCACGCCTTCCTTGCCGACCTTGTCCATCGCGTCGGCAATGATCTTGCCGATGGATTCGTCGGAGTTGGCGGAGATGGAGCCGACCTGGGCGATTTCCTTGCTGGTGGTGGTGGCCTTGGAGGCCTTCTTCAGCTCGGCGACCAGGGCGGTGACGGCCTTGTCGATGCCGCGCTTCAAGTCCATGGGGTTCATGCCGGCGGCCACGTACTTCATGCCTTCGCGCACGATGGCCTGGGCCAGCACGGTGGCGGTCGTGGTGCCGTCACCGGCGTTGTCGCTGGTCTTGGAAGCGACTTCCTTGACCATTTGCGCGCCCATGTTCTGCAGCTTGTCCTTGAGTTCGATTTCCTTGGCTACGGACACGCCGTCTTTGGTGACGGTGGGGGCGCCGAACGAGCGCTCCAGCACCACGTTGCGGCCCTTGGGGCCCAGGGTGGTCTTGACCGCGTTGGCCAGGATGTTCACGCCTTCAACCATGCGTGCGCGGGCTTCGCCGCCGAAAACTACGTCTTTTGCTGCCATGTTGGAGCTCCTGAATATGGGTTAAATACGTGCCTAGCGCTTATCCAGTAAGTGCTGATAGCTATTAAATTGATAGTGAAAGACTTATTTCTCGACCACTGCGAACAAATCGTCTTCCTTCATTACCAGCAGTTCGTCGCCATCGACCTTGACGGTCTGGCCGCTGTACTTGCCGAACAGCACGCGGTCGCCCACCTTGACGCTCATGGGCATGCGCTCGCCGTCTTCGTCCAGCTTGCCCGGGCCCACGGCCAGCACCTCGCCCTGGTCGGGCTTCTCGGCGGCGTTGTCGGGGATGTAGATGCCGGAGGCGGTCTTGGTTTCGGATTCCACGCGCTTGACGATCACGCGGTCAGCAAGAGGGCGAAGGTTCATTGCAAATACTCCTGGTTTGAAAAATTGCGCCGCAAGGGGCAGGGCCGCCTGGCAGTGCAGACGGCCCGAAAATCAGTCCGGGCAGGCGCAGGCAGGTTGCTAGCACTCGCGTCGGACGAGTGCTAATGATAAGGGCATTTCGGGTGGTTTCAAGGGCGCCGGGCAGCGCGGCGCATGCTATTGCGGCCGATCCAGCAGCCCCAGGAAGCGGTCCAGGATGTGGAAGTGGTCGTCGAAGAACTCGGCTTCCAGGGCGGCCAGCTCGTCCACGCCCACCCACAGGGCGTGCGCGGCGTCGTCGGCCGCCTGCACGGCAAAGGGCTCACCCGGCAGGTCGAAGCAATGCACGTGGGTGACGACGCGCCCGCGCTGGCTGCGCGCCGGGTGGGCGAACACGCGTACTTCCCGCAGCGCGGCGGCCAGGCGCTCGGGCGGCAGGGGGCATTGGGTTTCCTCGGCCAGCTCGCGCAGGCAGCTTTGCAGCAGCGTCTCGTGCACGCCGATGAAGCCGCCCGGCAGCGCCAGCAAGCCCTGGCCCGGCGCCCGCCCGCGGCGGATCAGCAGCACCTGGCCTTGCGCGCGCACCAGGGCGTCCACGGTGATGAAGGTCGGCGGGTAGGGCGCGCTCGCCCAGGCCGCGTGGTGCGCCTGCAGCGCGCGCCACTCGGCCTGCAAGACGGGGTAGTACGGGCCGGCGGCGAACGCCTCGAGGAATTGCACGCTGCTGGGCGGCATCTGCCCGGCGGCGTGTGCGGCCCGCGCCGGCGCATCGACCGCGCCGAAGTAGGCGGCGCGGATGCTGCTGGCGTCGGTATCGCCCTGGCGCGCCATGTGCACCAGCTCCCAGCCGGGAAAAGCGTCCAGGTAGCTGCTGCTGGCGTCCTTGAAGTGGCCGACGAGGCCGATGCGCCCGGCGCTCCCCACCAAGCGCTCGACCGCGCTGCGCACCGCCTGCGCCCAGCGCGCCTCGTCGTAGTGGTCGCGCACCGGCAGCATTTGCACGCGCGCCTGGTCGGCCTCGGGCAGGGCGGCGCGCAGCAGGCCTTCGCGTTCCGGCACCGTGAAGGGGTTGCGCGGCGAGCGCGCCTGCCAGGCCGAGCCGAGGACGACGATGACCTGCGGCGCGCATTCCAGCGCGCGCCGCAGCAGCGCCAGGTGGCCGGCGTGCACGGGCTGGAAGCGTCCGATGTAAATGGCGGTGTCGTACATGGCGGGGACTGCGAAAACTTCGTGGTTTATAGGGCGTTAGCGCTTGCCATGCAATATTTTCATGCTATCAATGTGATAGTTCCATGGGCGTCCTGGAACCGCTGGGGCGGTCCGGCCGGGGGCCGTGTCTTGACCGCCGTCATGGTAAACACCCTTGGATGGCGGCGCCTCCTCTGGCACAAACGCACACTTTTGCATCCGCCGCTTGTGCTGCCCCGTGGGGCTGGACTGCGCTGGCGGCCCTGGGGGGAAACATGTCCTTGCGGCTCAAATTCAATCTGGTGCTGGCGGCGGTGCTGCTGGTGGCCGTGGCGGGCGCCGGCCTGTACGTCCACCGTTTCCTACAGAACGCGGCCGTCGCGCAAGTGCAGCACAACTCCGCGATCATGATGCATGCGGCGCTGGCGATACGCGACTACACCACGGAACTCGTCAAGCCGCACCTGGATGTCACGCTGCTGGAAAAATTCCTGCCGCAGACCGTTCCCGCGTTCGCCGCCACCGAGACACTGCGGCGCCTGCAAACGCGCTTTCCGGGCTATGAATACAAGGAGGCGGTGCTCAACCCCTCGAACCTGCGCGACCGCGCGACGGAATGGGAGGCGCGCCTCATCGAGGATTTCCGCTCCGGCCGTGCGGACCTGCAGACCGAGGTGACGGGCGAAATCGGCGAAGGCATGTACCGCTCGATGTACGTGGCGCGGCCGATCACCATCAAGCAGCCGCAGTGCATGGCCTGCCACAGCACGCCCGAGGCCGCGCCGGCCAGCATGCGCAAGGTCTACGGCGACCACAACGGCTTTGGCTGGAAGATGAACGAAACCGTCGGCATCCAGGTGGTCAAGGTGCCGATGTACTACCCGCTGGAAGCGGCGCGCGAGACCTTCTACGCCGTCATGGGCGTGATGCTGGCGAGCTTCGCACTGCTCTTCCTGGTGCTCAACCTGTCGCTGTCGGCGCTGGTGATCGAGCCCATGGCGCGGCTCAACCGCAAGCTCGAAGACCTGGCGACGCGGGACTTCCTGACCGACCTCGTCAACCGCCGGCGTTTCTTCGAGCGCCTCGAGGCCGAGATGGCCGAGACGCGCGTGAAGAAGGGCCAGCTGTCGGTGGTGATGTTCGACATCGACTTCTTCAAGCGCATCAACGACACCTTCGGCCACGATTCGGGCGACGTGGTGCTGAAGAAGACCGCGCTGCGCGTGCGCGAACTGCTGCGCTCCTCGGATTGCGCGGCGCGCTTCGGCGGCGAGGAATTCATCATCCTGCTCAAGGAAACCCCGGTGGACGCCGCCATGGCCATGGCCGAGGCCGTGCGCGCACGCATCTCCGGGACGCCGTTCGACCGGGTCGGCCACGTCAGCGCCAGTTTCGGCGTGGCCGCGTGGGACCACAAGGAAGACAGCCACGCGCTCATCAAGCGCGCCGACGCGGCGCTCTACGTCGCCAAATCGAGTGGGCGCAATTGCGTCGTGCAGGCGCAGGACGCCGAGCCGACGCCTACTTGAGCACCTTGCGCGCGGCGCCCACGCCCACGGCGGCCAGCACCAGGAAAACCACGGTGATGATCAGGAAGATCACGAACAGGACCTTGGCAATACCGGCGGCGCCGGCCGCGATGCCCCCGAACCCAAGGGCTCCGGCGACGAGGGAAATCAGGGCAAAAATGATGGCGTATTTCAGCATGGTGGACCGTCCTTGCAAGGGGGCAGCGCGGCTGCGGGAAGGGATGGCGGGACGATAGTCCCAGCCGCCCGGCGCCCGCGTCGGTAGGCATGGCAAGGCGCTGTAGGAGCGCGCCGCGGCGCTCCAGGGCGTTTGCAAACAAATTGACACAATTGGTGGGCACAGTGGGCACCAGCCGCCGCGCCGCGCGCGGCCTGTTTCTGTCTCTTGCCAGGTGTCCCATGTCCCCTGCTGTGCCCACTTCCCGCCGCGCGCCGGCCGGCGGCTCCCTCGGCCGCCGCCTGGCGGCCGTTTTCCTTTTGGTCCTCGCGCTCAGTCTGGTGGGCGCGGGCATAGGCATCTGGTCGCTCCAGCGCATCGGCCAATCCACCGAAGCCATGGTGGAGCGCAGCGTTGCCCATGAGCGCCGCGTGGCCGACGCCTACCGGCTGCAGGCGGTGAATGCCGAACGCTACAAGGCGGTCGCGCTGAGCTCGGAACCCCAGGTGGGCGAAATCCTCGGCGCCGACATCGCGCAGACCCAGGCGCAGTACGACGCGCTGCTCGCGGCCCTGGCGCAGCAGCTGCGCAGCCCAGCGGAGGTCGAGCACCTGCAGCATCTGCAGAGCGTGGGCGACGCCTTCCTGAAAGCGTGCGCCGAACTGATCGCGGCGCGCGATTCGGGGCTGACGTCCCGCATCAACCAGGTGTATGCCGAGCGCTTCGTGCCGGCCTCGCGCAGCTTGCTGGATGCGCTGGCCGCGCTCAGCCAGTCGCAACGCGAGGCCATCGACCACGGGGCCGCGCGCGTGGCCGAACTCGGGTACATGGCGCGCCTGTCCCTGGTGGCCTTCGGCGGCTTGGCGGCGGTGCTGGGTGCGCTGCTGGCGCAGTGGCTGGTGCGCAGCATCACACGGCCCATCGCGCAGGCCAGCGCCACGGCCGACCGCGTCGCCGGGCTCGACCTGCGCCACGACATCGTTGGCCACACGCGGGACGAATCGGGCCGCATGCTGGGCGCGCTGGCGCACATGCAGGCGGCGCTGCGCAGCCTGGTGCAGCAGGTGGGCGAGTCGGTGCATGCGGTGCGCGCGGCGTCCGGCGACATCGCCCATGGCAGCGCCGATCTGTCCAGCCGTACCGAGGAAACCGCCGCGCGGCTGCAGGAAACCACGGCCTCGCTGGAGGAGGTGACGCGCAAGGTGCTGGAATCGGCCGACGCGGCCGAGCGCACCGAGAGGCTTGCGCTGCAGGCGGCCAGCGCCGCCGAGCAGGGCAGCGGCGCCGTGACGCGCGTCGTGGCCACCATGCAGCAGATCGCCGGCAGCGCCCATGAGATCGCCGAGATCACCGGAGTGATTGACACCATCGCCTTCCAGACCAACCTGCTGGCGCTGAACGCCGCCGTGGAGGCGGCGCGCGCGGGCCCGCAGGGCCGGGGCTTCGCCGTCGTGGCCGGCGAAGTGCGCCACCTGGCGAACCGCTCGGCCGAGGCGGCGCGCCAGATCAAGGCCCTGGTGGCGCAGTCGGTGGAGCAGGTGAACGCCGGTGCCCACCTGGCGGGGGACGCCGGCCGCACCATGGAGCAAATGGTGGCGGCGATCGGACACGCCGCGCAGGCGATGGTGCAGATCAAGGCGACGCACCATGCGCAGACGCAGGACATCGCCTCCATCCACGGCGCCATGGCGCACCTGGACGGCATGACGCAGCAGAACGCCGCGCTCGTCGAGCAATCGGCCGCGGCCGCCAACAGCCTGCTCGGCCAGGCGCACGAGCTGTCGGCGCTGGTGGGCCGGTTCCTGCTGCCGCAGCAGCCGACGCCGGTGCCCGCGCCGGTGCCGCGCGTTCCCGCAGGGCGGTCGCTGCTTGCCGGCGCGGGTGCCTACAGCCCGGCGTAGCCCGTGTCCGCGACTCTGCACATGGCGCCGCACACCGACCTCACGCAGCGCGCGCCGGTGTGCTGGCGCTGTGCGCCCACCGGCACGCCGCACCGACCGGCCTTGGCCGTGCCCGCGCCCGCGCTGTCGGAAACCCCCGCCACCTCGGTCGCTCACCTGCTCGGCGAAGGGACGCTGCGGGCGCATTACCAACCCATCGTGCGGCTCGACAATGCGGAGGTCGTGGCCCATGAAAGCCTGATCCGCCTGCCCGCCGGCCATGCGCTGCGCAACCCGGACGAGTTGTTTCATGCCGCCCGGGAGCAAGGGGCCCTGGTGTGCCTGGAGCAGGCCTGTCTGGATGAAGGCCTGCGCACATGGCGCAGCGTCGCGGGGCGGCTGCTGTTCCTGAACCTGAGCGCCTTTGCCGTCGTCGAGATGGTCGATCGCTTGAGCGCCGCCGGCGTGGCGCGGGCACTGGAGGCTGCGGGCGTGCCGCCTTCGGCGGTGGTCATCGAGATCACCGAGCACGACGCCGCGGGCGACATCTCGCGCCTGGTGCACGCGGCGACGCAGATCCGCGCCTGCGGCGTGCGCTTCGCCTTGGACGATTTTGGCGAAGGCCGTTCCAGCCTGCGGCTATGGGCCGAACTGCGACCGGACTACGTCAAGATCGACAAGTACTTCGTCGCCGGCATCGACGCCGACCCCGTCAAGCTGCAAATCGTTCGCGGCCTGATCCGGTTCGCCGAGATATCGGGCACCCACCTGGTGGCCGAAGGCATAGAAACCGAGGCCGAGCTGCGCGTGGTGCGCGACCTGGGCATTCCCCTCGGCCAGGGCTATGGACTGGGGCGGCCGCAAGCGGAACCGGCGGCGCAGGTCCTGCCCACGGCGCAGGCGGTGATTGCCAGCGGCGTCATCTCCGTGCTGCCGGGCCTCGCCCGGGCCGGCGGCGGCGACGTGACGCTCGCGCGCGTGACCACCTGGGTGGACCCGCAGCCACCCGCCATCACGGTGAACGAGCTGGCCGACGTGTTCCAGGCGCACGGCGCGCTCAAGGCCATTGCGCTGGTGGACCGTGGGCAACCCGTGGGCCTCGTCAACCGCCAGACCTTCAACGACAGCTATTCCCGGCCGTTCTTCAAGGAGCTGTACGGCCGGCTGCCGGCGAAGCGTTTCGCCAACACCAACCCGCTGGTGCTGCCCAAGCATGCGGGCGTCGAGGCCATGACGGAGGTGCTGATCTCGGCCGACCAGCGTTACCTGTCGGAAGGCTTCATCGTCACCGAGAACGGCCAGTACGCCGGCCTGGGCAGCGGCCAGCAGCTCGTGCGGCTGGTGACGGAGGTGCGCATCGAGGCGGCCCGCCACGCAAACCCGCTGACCTTTCTGCCGGGGAACATTCCCATCAACGAGCACATCCAGCGCCTGTTGCGCGCCGGCAGGCGTTTTGTCGCCTGCTACGCCGACCTGAACGATTTCAAGCCGTTCAACGACCACTATGGCTATTGGCAGGGCGACGAGATGATCCGTCTGGCAGCGCGCACCTTGGTGTCGCACTGCGAGCCGCAGCGGGACTTCGTCGGCCACGTGGGCGGCGACGATTTCATGGTGCTGTTCCAGAGCGACGACTGGGAGCAGCGCTGCCGCAGCATCCTGGACAGCTTCAACGCCCGGGCGCGCGGGCTGTTCGACGAACCGGCGCGCCAGCGCGGCGGTATCGATGCCGAGGACCGGCATGGCGTGCGCCGGTTCTTCCCGTTCACCACTTTGTCCTTGGGCGCGATCGTCATCCGCCCCGGGCAGTTCGACAAAGCGGACGCGGTGGCATCTGCGGCTGCCGCCGCCAAGCACAAGGCCAAGATGGGGAGCCAGGGACTGGTGGTCGCGCCGTTGTGTTGAGGTTGCGTTCAGCCCGGCCGCTGCTCGCAGCGCGGCAGCCTTGTGGTCTTCGCTCACATCGCTGCGCGATATGAGCTGCGCCCCAAAGCCCAGGGTTTGCTGACGCAAACGCCGGACTTACAGCCCGGCCGCTGCACGCAGCGCCTGGGCTTGTGGCTTCGGCCCGGCCCTGCGGGCCTTCACTTCGCTGCGCGAAATGAGCCTGCGCCGCAAGGCTGCCGAACCCGCTCGCGCGGGTTGCCGGGCCTACAGCCCGGCCGCTGCACGCAGCGCGGCAGCCTTGTCCGTTCGTTCCCAGGTGAATTGGGGTTCGTCGCGGCCGAAGTGGCCGTAGGCGGCGGTTTTTTCGTAGATTGGGCGCAGCAGGTCGAGCATCTGGATGATGCCTTTGGGGCGCAGGTCGAAGTGCGCGCGCACCAGCTCGGCGAGCCGGGTGTCGGAGACCACGCCCGTGCCTTCCGTATAGACCGTGATGTTCATCGGGTGCGCGACGCCGATGGCGTAGGCCACCTGGATCTGGCACTGGCGCGCCAGGCCCGCGGCGACGATGTTCTTGGCCACGTAGCGCGCGGCGTAGGCGGCGCTGCGGTCGACCTTGGTCGGGTCCTTGCCGGAAAACGCCCCGCCGCCGTGCGGGCAGGCGCCGCCGTAGGTGTCGACGATGATCTTGCGCCCCGTCAGGCCGCAGTCGCCTTGCGGGCCGCCGGTGACGAAGCGGCCCGTCGGGTTGATGAGGTAGGTGGTGTCCTGCAGCCACTCCTTGGGCAGCACCGGCTTGATGATTTCCTCGATGATGGCCTCGGTGAACGAGGCCTTCATCTTCGTCTGCGTCTCGCTCTGGTCGGGGCTGTGCTGGGTGGAGAGCACCACGGTGTCGATGCTGTGCGGCTTGCCGTCCACGTAGCGCATGGTCACCTGGCTCTTGGCGTCGGGGCGCAGGAAGGGCAGGCGCCCGTCCTTGCGCAGCTGCGCCTGGCGCTCGACCAGGCGGTGCGCGTAGTAGATCGGCGCGGGCATGAGGTCGGGCGTTTCGTCGCAGGCGTAGCCGAACATCAGGCCCTGGTCGCCGGCGCCGGTGTTCAGGTGGTCGTCGCTCGCGTGGTCCACGCCCTGGGCGATGTCGTTGCTCTGCTTGTCGTAGGCGACGAGCACGGCGCAGCCCTTGTAGTCGATGCCGTATTCGGTGTTGTCGTAGCCGATGCGCTTGATGGTGTCGCGCGCCACCTGGATGTAGTCCACGTGGGCGTTGGTGGTGATCTCGCCGGCCAGCACCACCAGGCCGGTGTTGCACAGCGTCTCGGCGGCCACGCGCGAGCGCGGGTCCTGCGTGAAGATGGCGTCGAGGATGGCGTCCGATACCTGGTCGGCGACCTTGTCGGGGTGGCCTTCGGAGACCGATTCGGATGTGAAGAGAAAGTCGTTCGCCATTTGAATAAACTCCTGTGCTGGCTTGTGGGGCGTTGCCCGAAGCCTGGGAAGCTTTGGCGAACGCTTTAGCAGTCTTGTTTAACGTCGCTCTGCAAGTTGCTCATTTAACTCAGCGACGGTGCCATTTTAATGCCTGTTCTTTTTCGCCTCCTGGCACATATCCCTTTGCGCGCCGTGCATTTCCTGGGTGGCGGGCTTGGTTGGCTGGCCTTCCTGGCTTCGCCGACCTACCGCCGCCGCTTCCTCGCCAACGCCGCGCTGGCGGGCTACCGCTTCGCCGACGTCCGCCCTGCCGTGGCCCAGGCCGGGCGCACGGTGGCCGAAATACCGCGCCTGTGGTTCGGCGAGGCGCCGCATTGCACGCTGCAGAACGAAGCGCTGGTGGCGCAGGCCTACGCCGCCGGGCGAGGCGTCATCTACCTCACGCCGCACCTGGGCTGTTTCGAACTTTCGGCCCGGGACGCGGCGCGCCGCTGGGGCGCGGTGTACGGGCCCATCACCGTGCTCTACCGTCCGGCGCGCCAGGCCTGGCTGGCGCGGCTGATGGAAACCGCGCGCAACCGCCCGGCGATGCACGCCGTACCCACCACCCTGTCGGGCGTGCGCCAGATGATCAAGGCGCTGCGCCGGGGCGAGGCCGTGGGCCTGCTGCCCGATCAGGTGCCGCCCAGCGGCCTGGGGGTTTGGGCGCCGTTTTTCGGCCAGGACGCCTACACCATGACGCTCGCTGCCCGCCTCGCACAGCAGACCGGGGCCCAGGTGGTGCTGGCGTTTTGCGAGCGCCTGCCCCGGGGGCGCGGCTTTGTCACGCATTTCCAGCGCCTGGAGGAGCCGCTTGCGCACGATGCCACGCAGGCGGCGGCGCAGATCAACGCGGCGATGGAGCGGCTGATTCGCCAATGCCCCGAGCAGTACCTGTGGGGCTACGCGCGCTACAAGCGCCCGCGCGCCGAAGCGGCGCCGCAGGCGGCCGTGGCCGGGGGTGCGGCGTGAGCGGCGTGGGAGCGGGCCGGTGAGCGGGCGCCTGGGCGTGGCGCTGATGCGCGTGCTGGCACACCTGCCGCTGCCGGTGCTGCGCGCGCTGGGCTGGGCGATCGGCGAAGTGCTGTTCCTGCTCGCGGTGCCGCGCCGGCGCGTGGCCCTGCGCAACCTGGCGCTGTGCTTTCCGCACGAAGCGCCTGCGACGCGCCGGCGCTGGGCGCGCCAGAGCTTCGTGGCGTTCTGCCAGTCCTGGCTGGACCGCAGCTGGCTGTGGTTCGCCCCGCGCGAGACGGTGCTCGCGCGCGTTCGGCTGACGGGCGCGCTCGAGGAACTCGAAGGCGACACGCCGACCATCATCTTCGCGCCGCATTTCTACGGCATGGACGCCGGCGGCTCGGCGCTCACGCTGCACACGCCGCGCGCCTTCACCTCGATCTTCTCCAAGCACCCCGACCCGGCGGTGGACGCCTGGTTCCGCGCGGGCCGCCAGCGCTTTGGCGACGTGCGCATGCTCAACCGCAAGGACGGCGTCAAGCCCATCATCGCCAACCTGCGCAAGGGCGGGCTGTTGTACCTGCTGGCCGACATGGATTTCGGCCGCAACGATTCGCTCTTCGTGCCCTTCTTCGGCGTGCCCGCCGCCACGGTGCCTTCGCTGCCGCGCTTTGCCCGGCTGGGCCGCGCCAAGGTGATCGGCATGGCCACGCGCCTGGTGCCGGGCGGGTACGTGGCGGAAATCACGCCCGCCTGGGAGCACTATCCGAGCGACGATCTGGAGGCCGACACCGCGGAAATGAACCGCCGCCTGGAGGCCTGGATCGCGCCCGAGCCCGGCCAGTACTACTGGGTGCACAAGCGCTTCAAGACGCGGCCCGAGGGCATGCCCAGCGTGTACTGAGGTCTGGGGCCGAAATTTCAAGCCAAATTGGCCTCCAGCGCTTATCCAGTAAGGGCTGATAGCTATAGTTTTTCTTGAAGAAACTGCGCCAGTTCGGCGGTGACGCGCTCGGGCTGCTCGTGCACCAGCCAATGCGAGGCGCCCGCGATCCGGCGGATCTCCAGCCGCGGAATCCACGCCTCCAGGCCATCGAGCAGGCCGGGCAGCAGGGCGAAGTCGTCGGCCCCCCACAACACCCGCGTGGGCACGGGAATGGTGCACAGGTGCTCGGGCATCTGCACCGCCTCGGCGCCCGGGTCGCCGGCGCGCGGTGGGACGAGCGGCGTGGCGCGGTAGTAGTTGCAGGCGCCGTGCAGGCCGCGCTGCCACAGGGCGCGGTATTTGGCGCGCTCTTCCTCGGTCAGCCAGGCGGGCGGCTGGCTTTCGGTGTTGCTGAAGAAGCCGAAGAGGCGGTGGAAGTCGTCCTCGGCGAGCAGCGCCTCGGCGTCGTCCCGGCGCAGGAAGTGCATGTACTGGCTGGCGGCCTGCTGCGCGGCGTTGTGTTGCAGTTCGCGCACGAAGGCGCCGGGGTGCGGGGAGTTGATGATCATCAGCCGCTGCAGGCGCGCCGGGTGCTGGTTGGCCAGGTTCCAGGCGATGGCGCCGCCCCAGTCGTGCGCCACCAGGCAATGCGCGCCGCCGGGTGCCACCTCGGCCAGCAGGGCCTCGATGTCCTGGACCAGGTGGCGCGGCCGGTAGGCCTCGGCCTCGGCCGGGCTGCTGGAGGCGCCGAAGCCGCGCAGGTAGGGCGCCACGCAGAAGTAGCCGCCGTGTTCCGGGCGGGAAAAGTGCGCCAGTTGCGCGTCCCAGATGAAAGCGCCCTCGGGGAAGCCGTGCAGGAAGACCAGCGCCGGCCGGCCGGGCGTGCCGCTTACCCGGCAGTCGAGCGTGGTGCCATGCGGCAGGGCGAAGCGCTGGGAGGTGACCATGGTGCTCCTCTGTTAATAGCTGTAAACGCCCGCCAAATAAGCGCTGGAGGCCAATTTGGCTTAATTTTTACACCGGGCCGTCGTCCGGTTCGTCGCTGGCGGGTGGGGGCGCGTCGGGCGCCGGCAGCGTGTCCGGGTGCGCCCAGTGCCAGAGCCGCAGCGCGGCTTCTTCCACCCCCTGCTTCTTGAGCGCGGAGAACATCTGCACCTCACCGCCGCCGGTCTGCAGCCGCGCGATGGACAGCGCCTTGGCCTGCTCGGCGCGGGTCAGCTTGTCGGCCTTGGTGAGCAGCACGAGGAACTTCAGGCCGTCCTCGACGCGCGGGCGGACGACTTCCAGCAGCGCCTCGTCGAGCCCGGTGAGCCCGAGGCGCGGGTCGCACAGCAGCACGATGCCGGTCAGGCTCTGGCGCTGCACCAGGTAGTTCACCATCACCTGCTGCCAGCGCATCTTGTCCGAGCGCGAGACGGCCGCGTAGCCGTAACCGGGCAGGTCGGCCAGCACGGCGTCGGTGGTGTTCTGGCGGCCGAGCGAAAACAGGTTGATGTGCTGGGTGCGTCCCGGCTTCTTGGAGGCGAAGGCGAGCTGCTTTTGCTGCGTGAGCGTGTTGATGCACGAGGATTTGCCGGCGTTCGAGCGCCCGACGAAGGCGATTTCGGGCACGTCCACCACGGGGAGCTGGTGCAGCTGCGCGGCGGTGGTCAGGAAGCGTGCGGTGTGCATCCAACCGAGCGCGCTGCGCCCGTCCACGGCAGCGGGGGAAAGGGCGGCAGTTTGCGCGGGATCAGAAGCGGGCATGGAAGCTGACAGTGGAGACGGAGTGGCATTGTAGAATCGCCCGGTTTCGCGCCACCTAACAAGATCCCCGTCATGAAGTTGCTCGCACCCCTGTTCATGGCCGCCGCGTTGGCCGCCTCCGCTCTCCCTGCCCTGGCGGCAGACGCACCGGCACCGGCTGCCAAGCCCGACCTGGCCAAGGGCGAGGCCAGCTATTCGCAGGTGTGCGTGGCCTGCCACGCGGCCGACGGCAATTCGATGATTCCCGAGAACCCCAAGCTGGCGCAGCAGCACCCCGAGTACCTGGTCAAGCAGCTGCAGGAATTCAAGTCCGGCAAGCGCGCCAGCGCGGTGATGCAGGGCTTTGCCTCCATGCTCTCGGACGAGGACATGAAGAACATCGCCTGGTGGGCGGGGGCACAGCCCGCCAAGGAAGGCTTCGCCAAGGACAAGGACCTCGTCTCCCTGGGCGAGCGCATCTACCGCGGCGGCATCGCCGATCGCAACATCGCCGCCTGCGCCGGCTGCCACAGCCCCAACGGCGCCGGCATTCCCGCGCAGTACCCGCGCCTGGCCGGCCAGCACGCCGACTACACGGCACTGCAGCTCAAGGCCTTCCGCGACGGCACGCGCGCCAACAGCGCGCAGATGACGGGCGTTGCCGCCAAGCTCAACGACCGCGAAATCCGCGCGGTGTCCGATTACATTGCCGGCCTGCGCTGAACCCCCTGGCGGGCACGGCCCCCAGGGAACCATTGGCGCAGAGTCAACCCTAATGCAGGCGGGTCCATCCACGGGGTGGCCCCGCCTGTTGGCCTTTGGCGCTGCATACTTCCGCTTCCATGCTTGATACCACCCAGGGCGTTCAGATCCGAAGCGCCTCCCAGCCCCTGCGCCGCGCCATCGAACTGCTGTCCTCGATGCGCTTTGCCATCGCGCTGCTGACGGTGATCTGCATCGCCTCGGTCATCGGCACGGTGCTCAAGCAGCACGAACCGGCGGTCAACTACGTCAACCAGTTCGGCCCCTTCTGGGCCCAGCTGTTCGCCGAGCTGCAGCTCAACGCGGTGTACAGCGCCTGGTGGTTCCTGGTGATCCTCGCCTTCCTGGTGATCAGCACCTCGCTGTGCATCGCCCGCAATACGCCGAAGATCATCGCCGACCTCAAGACCTACAAGGAAAACATCCGCGAGCAGAACCTGCGCGCCTTCCACCACAAGGCCGAGGCCGAACTGGCCGGCGACAGCGCCGCCGAGGCCCAGCGCATCGGCAAGATGCTGGTGGGCGGCGGCTGGAAGGTCAAGCTCCAGCAACGCGACACGGCCGCGGGCCCTGGCACCGGCTGGATGGTGGCGGCCAAGGCGGGGGCCGCCAACAAGCTGGGCTACATCGCAGCGCACAGCGCCATCGTGCTGGTCTGCCTGGGCGGGCTGCTCGACGGCGACATGATCGTGCGCGCCCAGATGTGGCTGGGCGGCAAGACGCCCTACGCCGGCGGCGGGCTGATCTCCGAAGTCAAGCCGGAACACTGGCTGAGCGAGCGCAACCCCGCCTACCGCGGCAACCTGGTGGTGAGCGAAGGCACGCAGGGCGGGACGGCGATCCTGAGCCAGTCCGACGGCGTGCTGCTGCAGCCGCTGCCGTTCACCCTGGAGCTCAAGAAGTTCATCGTCGAGCACTATTCGACGGGCATGCCCAAGCTGTTTGCCAGCGAAGTCGTGCTGCACGACCGCGCCACCGGCGAGGCCACGCCGGCGCGCATCGAGGTCAACCACCCGGCGAACTTCAAGGGCATCGAGATCTACCAGTCGAGCTTCGACGACGGCGGCTCGCGCGTCCGGCTCGCGGCCATGCCGCTCGGCGCCGGCGGCGCGCCGTTCGACGTCGAAGGCACCATCGGCGGCAAGACGCAGGTGGTGCAGGGAACGGGCGGGCAGCCCCTTACGATCGAATTCACCGGCCTGCGCACCATCAACGTCGAGAATTTCGGCCGCGAAGGCGCGGGCGAGGGTGGCTCGGGCGCGGACGTGCGCAAGGTCGATCTGCGCAGCACGCTCGATTCGCACCTGGGCGCCGCCAACAACACCGTCAAGCCCAAGGAGCTGCGCAACGTCGGCCCCAGCATTGGCTACAAGCTGCGCGATGCCGCCGGCCAGGCGCGCGAGTACCAGAACTACATGCTGCCGGTGGACATGGAAGGCACCGGCGTCCCCGTATTCCTGCTCGGCGTGCGCGACAGCGCGGCGGAGCCGTTCCGCTACCTGCGCGCGCCGGCCGACGACAACGGTGGCCTGGAAGGCTTCGTGCGCCTGCGCCAGGCCCTGGCGGACCCCGAGGCGCGTGCGCTGGCGGTGTCGCGCTATGTCGGGCAGGCGGTGGCGCCCGGGCGCAGCGACCTGGCGGCCCAGCTCCAGCAATCGGCCGAACGCGCGCTGACGCTGTTTGCCGGCACGGGCGAGCCCGTGGACCCGGTGACCGGCAAATTCACCGGCGGCCTGCCGGCCATCGCCCAATTCATGGAAGACAACGTGCCCGAAGCCGAGCGCGCGCGCGCCAGCGAGGTGCTGGTGCGCATCCTGAACGGCGCTCTGTTCGAACTCGCCCAGCTCACGCGCGAGCGCGCCGGGCTGGCGCCGCTCACGCCCGACGCCAGCACCCTGGGGTTCATGACGCAGGCGGTGCTGGCGCTCAGCGATGTGCAGGCCTACCCGGCGCCGCTGGTGTTTGCGCTCAAGGACTTCACCCAGGTGCAGGCCAGCGTGTTCCAGGTGGCGCGTGCCCCTGGCAAGAACGTGGTCTATCTGGGCTGTGCCCTGCTGATATTGGGCGTCTTCGCGATGCTCTTCATCCGCGAGCGGCGCCTGTGGGTCTGGCTGGTGCCCGCCGCGGGCGGCAGCCGCGCCACGATGGCGCTCTCGACCAACCGCAGGACCATGGACGGCGACCGCGAGTTCGCTGGTTTGACCGAAAAGCTCATCGGGGCCCGCCCCACAGGAGGCAAGGCATGAACACCGCCACCACCGGCAACGCGACCATTACCCTGAACGAAGGCCTGTTGTCCCGGCGCAACTGGTTCGATTGGCTGTTTGCCGCGCTGGTCGTGGGCGGCGGGCTGTTCGCGTTCCAGCGCTATGCCGCGTTCATGGACGTGTATGAGAAAGGCATTTTGCTGGCCGCCGTCCCGTCTCTGGTGGCGCTCGGCTGGTTCTGGCGCCCGCTGCGTGTGCTGATGCTGGTGGTGGCCGGGGCGGCGCTCCTCGGCATCGCCTCCTACCAGGTGGACGGACAAGGCCAGCTGGCACGCGCCGAATCGGTGTTCTGGCTCAAGTACTTCCTCTCCAGCCAGTCGGCCATCCTGTGGATGAGCGTGCTGTTCTTCATGAGTACCACGTTCTACTGGATCGCCATGGCCTCGCGCGGCGAAGGCGCCACCATGTCGCTGCTCGGCTCCCGCCTGGCCTGGGGTGCGGTCGCCATGGCGCTCATTGGCAGCATGGTGCGCTGGTACGAGAGCTATCTGGTGGGCGCGGACGTGGGCCATATCCCGGTCAGCAACCTGTACGAAGTGTTCGTCATGTTTGCCTGGATGACGGCGCTCTTCTACCTGTATTTTGAAGAGCACTACGGCACGCGCGCGCTCGGCGCCTTCGTGATGCTGGTGGTCAGCGCCGCGGTCGGCTTCCTGCTCTGGTACACCGTGGCGCGCGAAGCGCAGGAGATCCAGCCGCTGGTGCCGGCGCTCAAGAGCTGGTGGATGAAGCTGCACGTGCCGGCCAACTTCATCGGCTACGGCACCTTTGCGCTCTCGGCGATGGTGGCGTTCGCCTACCTCATCAAGCAGCAGGCGAGCGAAACCAGCTGGACACGGCTGGCGCCGCTGGGCGTGCTCGGACTGGTGCTGTGCTTCGAACCCATCGTGTTCCGCCCGACGGCCGGGGAGGCGGGAAGCGGCTTCTGGATGGTGTACTTCGGCGTCTCCGTGCTCATGGTGGGCGGTATCCTCTTTGGCCGCAAGCACATCGCCAGCAAGCTTCCGGCGCTCGAACTGCTGGACGACCTGATGTACAAGTCGATTGCCGTCGGCTTTGCCTTCTTCACCATCGCCACCGTGCTGGGCGCGTTGTGGGCCGCCGAGGCCTGGGGCGGCTACTGGAGCTGGGACCCGAAGGAGACCTGGGCGCTGATCGTTTGGCTCAACTACGCCGCTTGGTTGCACATGCGCTTGATGAAGGGCCTGCGCGGCACGGTCTCGGCCTGGTGGGCGCTGGTCGGGCTGGTGGTCACCACCTTTGCCTTCCTCGGCGTCAACATGTTCCTGAGCGGCCTGCACAGCTACGGCGAGTTGTAGGCACCCGGTGCGCCGGTGGGGCGCCTGCCGAAATTTTGCTTCCGCTGTAACCTCAGGCCAGCGCGTGGCGAACTAAGGGGAACGCAACCTGGGCCGTTCCGGCCCGCGCACAGCGGGGCGCTTTGCGTTTCCGCGCACAAGGAGCTCCCATGTCGAATATTCAGCGCCGCGACGGCTTCAACCACCCGGTTCCCTCGGAAATCACGCCGCGAAGCGTCTACGAAGGCCGGCGCGCGCTGCTGCGCGGCCTGGCTGCGGGTGCGGGTGGCGCTGCCCTGGCAGCCTGGGCGGGACGCAGCGCCCTGGCCGCCACGCCGCAGCGTCCCGGCAAGCTGGCGGCGCTGGCGGGCGTGCCCTCCAAGGTGGCAGGTGCGATCACCATGGAGAAGCTCACTTCCTATGAAGACGCCACGACGTACAACAATTTCTACGAGTTCGGCACCGACAAGGCCGATCCGGCGCGCGAAGCCGGCGCGCTGAAGATCGACCCCTGGAGCGTGGCGGTCGAGGGCCTGGTGGCCAAGCCGGGCCGCTTTGGCCTGGAGGAGCTGCTGAAGCTGTCGGCGCAGGAAGAGCGCATCTACCGCCTGCGCTGCGTCGAAGGCTGGTCCATGGTGATCCCCTGGGTCGGCTATTCGCTGGCCGAACTCATCCGGCGCGTCGAGCCGCTTGGCAGCGCCAAGTACGTCGAGTTCGTGACCCTGGCCGACAAGGCGACCATGCCCGGCGTCGGCTCGCGTGTGCTGGAGTGGCCCTACGTCGAGGGCCTGCGCCTCGATGAAGCCATGCACCCGCTCACGCTGCTCACCTTCGGCATGTACGGGGAAGTTTTGCCCAAGCAGAACGGCGCGCCGGTGCGCATCGTCGTGCCATGGAAATACGGCTTCAAGAGCGCCAAGAGCATCGTCAAGATCCGCTTCACCGACAAGGAGCCGCCGACCGCCTGGAACAAGGCGGCGATGCAGGAATACGGGTTCTATTCCAACGTGAACCCGCAAGTGGACCACCCCCGCTGGAGCCAGGCGACCGAGCGGCGCATCGGCGAAGGCGGGCTGTTTGCCAAGCGTCACAAGACGTTGCTATTCAACGGCTACGAGGCGCAGGTCGGCCAGCTGTACGTCGGCATGGACCTGAAAAAGAATTTTTGAGCCGCCGGGCGCCATGCGCAAACTCATCGCCCACCGCGCTGCCAAGCCGGCACTGTTCGTGCTGTGCCTGCTGCCGTTCGCCTGGCTCACCTACGCAGCGGCCGCGGACCAGCTGGGCGCCAACCCGGCCGAGGCGCTGATACGCCAATTGGGCGATTGGACGCTGCGCTTTCTCTGCATCGTGCTGGCCGTCACGCCGCTGCGCGTGGCGACCGGCACGCCCGAACTGGCGCGCCTGCGGCGCATGCTGGGTCTGTTCGTGGCGTTTTACGCCCTCATGCACCTCTTGGCCTACGTGGCTTTCGACATGGGCTTCGACGCCGGCGAGATCGCCCGCGACATTGCCAAGCGGCCGTTCATCCTGGTTGGCTCGCTGGCTGCGCTGCTGCTGGCGCTGCTCGCCGCGACCTCGTTCAACCGTGCCATCAAGGCGCTGGGCGCCGTGCGCTGGCGCCGGCTGCACCGCAGTGTGTATGCGGTGGCGGCGCTGGCCATCCTGCACTTCTATTGGATGCGGGCCGGCAAGCGCGATTTCGCCGAGGTGGCGGTGTACGCCGCCTTCCTGGCGGTGCTGCTGGGCTGGCGCGCCTGGGCAGCGCTGCGCAAGCGCCGGGCGCAGGGAAGCGCTGGGATTCCTGCGAAACTACAAAATCAATAGCTGCTAACGCTTTGTGGGTAAGCGCTAGAGGCCAATTTCAGTAAAAAAATGACCGGCCGGCTCAGTCGGCCAGGCGCTCGGTGCGCAGCAGGTCGGCCACCGACTCGCGCTCGCGGATGAGCCGCGCCTGGCCGCCCTCGACCAGGACCTCGGCGGCCCGGCCGCGCGAGTTGTAGTTGCTCGCCATGGCCATGCAGTAAGCGCCCGCCGAGAGCACTGCCAGGTGGTCCCCCGGCTGCACATTGAGCGGGCGCTCGCGCCCCAGCCAGTCGCCGCTCTCGCACACCGGGCCGACCACGTCCCAGGTGGCGGCCTCGCCCGCGCGCTGGTGCACCGGCACGATGGCGTGAAACGCCTGGTACATCGCCGGGCGCGGCAGGTCGTTCATGGCGGCATCGACGATGCAGAAGTTCTTCGCCTCCCCCGGCTTGAGGTACAGCACTTCGGTCGCGCACAGCCCGGCGTTGCCGACCAGCGAGCGGCCGGGCTCGATGATGAACTGGCGCCCGCCAAACCCGCGCGCATCCAGACGTGCGAGCAGCTGTGCCCAAAGTGCGTCGGCCGCCGGGGGCACGTCGCCGCCGTAGTCGATGCCCAGGCCGCCGCCGAAATCGAGGTGCTCGATGGGAATGCCCTGGGCCTCGACCTGCTCGACCAGGTCGAGGAGGCGGTCGACGGCGTCCAGGTAGGGCGTGGCCTCGGTGATCTGCGAGCCGATGTGGCAGTCGATGCCCGCGACATGCAGGCCCGGCAGCTCGGCCGCGCGCTGGTACACCGCCACCGTGCGCTCGTGCGCAATGCCGAACTTGTTGCCCTTGAGACCGGTGGAGATGTAGGGGTGGGTCTTGGCATCGACGTTCGGGTTCACGCGGATGCTCACGTTCGCCGTGCGCCCGGCAGCGCTGGCGACTTCGCTCAGCACTTCCAGTTCGGCTTCGCTTTCCACGTTGAAGCACAGGATGCCGGCCTCCAACGCCTGGCGCATTTCGGCGCGCGTCTTGCCCACGCCGGAAAAGATGACCTTGGCCGGGTCGCCGCCGGCGGCCAGGACGCGCGCCAGTTCCCCGCCCGAGACGATGTCGAAGCCGCAGCCCTGGCGGGCAAAGAACTGCAGGATGGCGAGCGAGGAATTGGCCTTCATCGCGTAGCACACCAGCAGTTGGCGGCCGGCGAACCCGCGCTGGTACGCCGCCAGCGCGTCGCGCATGGATGCGGTGGAATAGGCAAACAGCGGGGTGCCGTGCGCGCGGGCCAGGTCGGCCACGGCGCAGTCTTCGATGTACAGCGCGTCGCCGCGGTAGGCCATGTGCGGGTGGCCGGGGAGTCGTGAAGGGTTCATTGGGCGGCGGAAGCAGGGGAAGCGGGAGGCGCGGCGGTGCCGGGCAGCAGGGTTTGGGGCAGGGACGCGCGCTGCGCGGCCGCCGGATCGGTGGGAAGGTAGAGGGGGCCGCGCTGCCCGCAGGCGGCCAACACCGCCACGCAGGCGGCAAGGCCGAAGGTTCTCACTAGAATTTGCGGGGCCATCAACATGCGGAAATTGTAATGACCGACCTGGAATACGCCGACCGTGCCGAGCAATTGCTGCGCGCCGTGGAGCAATGCGTGGACCGCATCAACGACGCGACGGACGCCGACATCGACAGCCAGCGCAGCGGCGGCCTGATCACCCTGGTGTTCGCCAACGGTAGCCAGATCGTCATCAACCAGCAAAAGCCCTTGCACGAGATCTGGATGGCGGCGCGCTCCGGCGGGTACCACTACCGCTTCGATGGCGCGGCCTGGCAGGACACCAAGGGGGCGGGCGAGTTCTTTGCCGCGCTCAGCCGCGATGCCAGTGCCCAGGCCGGCCTGCCACTGGTGTTTCAAGCCTGACGCCGGCGCCTTGCGCGCAGCCGGCGCGGTACTCAGTTGCGAAACAGTTCGAGGATCTTGTTGCGCTCTTCCGGCGCAGGCGCATCCTGGGGTGCCAGCACGGAGGCCGATGCCGCATGGTCTTCCAGCCCCAGGCTGGCGACGCCGTTGCGCGCGTATTCCTGGTAGAACCATTCGCCTCCGGCATTCACCACGCCGGCGGGTACGGTCGGCTCCATGACGGGAACGCCCTTGAGGGCGCGGTCCATGAAGCTGATCCACACCGGCAGGCTGAGCCCGCCGCCCGTTTCGCGGCTGCCCAGGTTGCGCGGCGTGTCGTAGCCGATCCAGGTGACTGCGGCCAGGCTGGGCTGGAAGCCGGCAAACCAGGCATCCCAGGCGTCGTTGGTGGTGCCGGTCTTGCCATAGAGGTCGGGGCGCTTGAGCGTCGCCTGGGCGCGCGCGGCGGTGCCGGAGCGCGTCACCTCCTGCAGCAGGCTGTCCATGATGAAGGCGTTGCGTGCCTCGATGGCGCGGGGGAACTGGTCGGTCGGAATGGGCTGCGTTTCCGCCAGCACGCGCCCCTTGAAATCGGTGATCTTGGAGATCAGCCAGGGGTTCACGCGGTAGCCGCCATTGGCAAACACCGAATAGCCCACCGCCATCTGCATGGGCGTGACCGAGCCGGCGCCCAGCGCCATGGTGAGGTAGGCCAGGTGCTTGTCGGCGTCGAAGCCGAAGCGGGTGACCCATTCCTGCGCGTTGCGCGGACCGACCGCCTGCAGGATGCGGATGGACACCATGTTCTTGGACCTGGCCAGGGCCGAGCGCATGGTCATCGGGCCATCGAACTTGCCGTCGTAGTTCTTGGGCTCCCAGGGCTGGCCGCCGGTAAAAGCGGAATCGAAGAAAAGCGGCCCGTCGTTGATCACCGTGGCTGGGGTGAAGCCTTTTTCCAGGGCGGCGGAATAGATGAAGGGCTTGAAGCTCGACCCTGGCTGGCGCCATGCCTGCGTGACGTGGTTGAACTTGTTCTTATCGAAGTCGAAGCCGCCCACCAGGGCCTTGATCGCGCCGCTGCGGGGGTCGAGTGCGACAAATGCGCCTTCGACTTCAGGGAGCTGCGTCGCTTCCCACTCGCCCTTGTCCGTGCGCACAACCCGTATGACGGCCCCGCGGCGCAACTTGATGTTGGGTGGCGCCTTGTCGCTCAAACCGGATTGGACGGGTTTGAGGCCGTCGCCGGTGATCGCGAGGGTCTCGCGGGCGCCGGGCGCCGCAGTCAGCGTGCGCGTGCCCGCGGCCGGTGCGACGGCCGACAGCGCGGCGGCGGGGTCGGGGGGGTCGGCCAGCGCGGCGTCGATGGCGGCGTCGGTGCCCTGGGGGGCTTGGGGCAGTGCGGTGCAGTCTTCGGGCCCACGGGAGGGCTGGCGCCGCTCGTAATTCGTGATGCCCCGGCGCAGCGCCTGGTAGGCGGCTTCCTGGTCGCTGGCACTCAGGGTGGTGTAGACATTGAGCCCGCGGGTATAGGCTTCGGCGCCGTACTGCGCGTAAATCAGCTGGCGTGCCATTTCCGCCACGTACTCCGCGTGGATGCGCGTGCTGTCCTGGCCCGTGCGGATGTGCACCGCTTCCTTGCGCGCAGCAGCCGCCTGCGCGGCGTCGATGAAACCGGTCTCCTCCATCCGGTCGATGATCAACTGCTGGCGCATCCGTGCCCGCTTCGGGTTGCTGATGGGGTTGTAGGTGGAAGGCGCCTTGGGCAGGCCCGCCAGCATGGCCGCTTCGGCAATGGATACCGATTTAAGCGGTTTGCCGAAATAGGTTTCTGAAGCAGCTGCAAACCCATATGCCCGATTTCCTAGATAAATCTGGTTCATATAGATTTCGAGAATCTGATTTTTGGAAAGCAGGTGTTCGAGTTTGTAGGTTAGTAATATTTCGTAAATTTTTCGTGTAAATGTTTTTTCTGATGACAGGTACACATTGCGCGCCACCTGCATCGTGATCGTCGAAGCGCCCTGGCTTTTAACCCGCCCGAGATTGGCCATGACGGCGCGCAACATGCCTTTGTAATCAACGCCACCGTGTTCGAAGAAGCGCGTGTCCTCGATGGCGAGGACCGCGTCCGTCATTACCTTCGGGATCTCGGAGATCGGCGTCAGGTTGCGGCGCTCCTCGCCAAACTCGCCGAGCAGGGCCCCTTCAGAGGAGTAGACGCGCAGCGGCAGCTTGGGCCGGTAGTCCGCGAGATCGGAAATATCGGGAAGATTCGGATAGGCAAAGGCCAGTGCAACCGCTATCAACAGCGCAGTGGCGACCGCTCCTGCGGCCGCCAGCATGCCCAGCCAAGCCAGGATCCGCAGCGGCCAAAACCACCATGCAGCGCGCCGCGGTGCGCGAGGGGATGGAGAAGAAGTAGCGTCTTTCGGGGTGGTGGGCGGCATATCGCGTCGCTTTGCAATCGGGCAGTGAGTATAAAAAAATGAAATTCACGCCCGGGCGCGAGGGGTTGGCGGTTTGGCGGGGAAGCGCCAACGCGAGCGGCGAAAAGTCCGGTAATACCGTCGGAGAGCGAAACGGATTCGTCTGCTTTTGACAACGGTTGGAAGATGCCGCAGCGGGAAAATTCTTTGCCGGAGAAGTATCTTACTGCTAGCATTCATGTGAAATGTGAAGTTTTGTTGTTTCGCATTCACAACTACAAGGGGGCATCTTGATCTCTTCGGGATCCTTGTTCGGTCGCCAGTCTCCCGCGCTGCTGGGTATCGACATCAGTTCATCCAGCGTCAAGCTGGTCGAGTTGGGGCGCGACAAATCGGGTGCACTGGTACTTGAGCGCTGTGCCATCGAGCCGCTGGAACGCGGCTGGATCACGGACGGCAACATCGAGAAATTCGACGAGGTTGCGGACGCCGTGCGGCGAGTCGTCAAGAAAAGCGGCACGCGCACCAAGTCGGTGGCTTTGGCGCTGCCTCCTTCTGCGGTCATCACCAAAAAAATCTCCTTGCCTGCTGGCATGACCGACCAGGAGCTCGAGGTGCAGGTCGAGTCGGAGGCCAATCAGTACATTCCGTTCTCACTGGACGAAGTGAGCCTCGACTTTTGTGTCATTGGTCCGAGTAAAAATTCCCCGGGCGACGTCGACGTGTTGATCGCTGCGTCCCGCCGCGAAAAGGTGCAGGACCGCGAGGGCCTGGCCGAGGCCGCTGGCCTCAAGGCCGTGATTCTGGACGTGGAGTCGTACGCCTCGCGCCTGGCCGCCAGCCGCTTGATCGAAGGTTTTCCCAACAAGGGCGTGGATGCGCTCGTGGCGCTGTTCGAAGTGGGTGCCATGACCACCAGCATGCAGGTCATACGCAACGACGAGGTCCTGTACGACCGGGATCAGGCGTTCGGCGGCGCGCAACTGACGCAACTGATCGTGCGGCAGTACGGCTTTTCAGTGGAAGAAGCGGAAAGCAAGAAGCGCAACGGGGATTTGCCGGAAGACTATGCGAGCGCGGTGCTGCGGCCCTTCGTCGAGAGCATGGCCCAGGAGGTGGGGCGTGCCTTGCAGTTCTTCTTCACCAGCACGCCGCACAACCGGGTCGATCGCATTCTGCTTGCGGGAGGCTCATCCCCCCTGCAGGGCCTACCGGAGGCGGTGACGCAGCATACGGGGTTCCCGTGCACGGTGGTCAATCCATTTGAAGGCATGGAGATGTCGAGTTCCGTACGCATCAAGAAGATGGTGCGTGAGGCGCCGTCCTACCTCACATCCTGTGGTCTCGCGATGCGGAGGTTCCTGCAGTGATTCTCATCAACCTGCTACCGCATCGCGAAGTGGCGCGCAAGCGCCGGCGCGAAGCATTCCAGGCAACGATGTTTGCCTCCTTCCTTGTCGGCCTGCTGATTGCTGGGCTCATCTACTGGTGGTTCCAGACGATGATCGAGCAGCAGCAGGCGCGCAATGCTTTCCTGCAGAGCGAAATAGCGGTCCTGGAGGAACAGATCAAGGAGATCGCCGGAATCGAACAGGAAATTGCCGCGCTTCGCGCCCGGCAAAAAGCCGTAGAGGATTTGCAGGCCGATCGGAATCTGCCGGTGCACCTTTTGAGTGAGCTGGTGCAGCAGTTGCCCGACGGCGTCTACGTGACCAACCTCAAGCAAACCAATCAGCAAATTGCGATCCAGGGCATGGCCCAGTCGAATGAGCGTGTTTCGGAGCTGTTGCGCAATTTGTCGGACAACACACCTTGGTTGTCAAAGCCGCAACTCGTGGAAATCGTCGCCAGCAAGGTCGCGTTGACCCCGCGTGATGAGCGGCGCGTGTTTGCATTCAACCTGAGTTTCACCTTGAAGCGGTCCAGTGACGCTGCCAAGCCAGCAGAGGGTGGCGAAACGCCTCCGGCCGGAAACTAAACCATGGCCAAGAAGCAAAAAAACTCTGTCGACATGGTGGCGCTGCAAGACAAGTTGCAACGCCAGTTTCGCAATCTCGACACCAAGGACCCGTCGCTGTGGCCCCCCCTGCCGCGCTACCTGCTCTGCATTTTTATAGCAGTGGCAGTGGCAGTGGCCTTGTGGTTCGCGAAGTTGACCGAATACCGGGATGCTTTGGACGCCGAGCGGGCCACGGAGCAGACACTGCGGGAGGACTACAAGACCAAGCTCGCCAAGGCAGTGAGTCTGGAATTGTTGAAGAAGCAGCGCGAGCAAATCCAGCAATACGTCATTCAACTGGAAAAGCAGCTCCCAAGCAAAGCGGAAATGGCGGCGCTGCTTTCCGATATCAACCAGGCAGGCGTAGGCCGTAGTTTGCAGTTTGAACTGTTCCGTCCCGGACAGGTGATTGTGCGTGAATATTACGCAGAGTTGCCGATTGCCATACGCGTAACAGGCAAGTATGACGACATGGGCGCTTTCGCCGCAGATATCGCCAACTTGTCGCGCATCGTCACGTTGAACGATATTGCAATTGCTGCTGGTGAAAAGAACAGCGCCACGCTGACCATGGACGCTACGGCACGGACCTTCCGCTATCTCGACGCGGATGAAATAGAAGCGCAGCGCAACGCCATGAAGGAGCAGCCGAAATGAAGCAAAGCCACGTCGCCTTGCTGGGTGCTGTCGTTTTGGGTCTCCTCGGATGCGATGCGTCGGGCGAAGGCGAGTTGCGCGAATGGATGGCCCTAGAGCGTGCACAAACCCAACCCCGCGTCACGCCGCTTACCGAGCCCAAGCAATTCGTTCCGCAGCAATACAAAGTCCGGACGGAATTCGAGCCTTTCAACCCCCAGCGCCTCACTTTGGCGTTGCGGCGCGATTCCACCCAGATTGCCTCGAATGCCGCCTTGATAGCCCCGGAGCTGGCACGCAGGAAGGAGCCTTTGGAGGCTTTTCCGCTGGATGCCATGGCGATGGTAGGAAGCCTGATGAAGGCGGGCAAGCCCACTGCTCTGCTGAAAGTCGATAACCTGATCTACCAAGTCGGCATAGGCGACTATCTGGGCCAGAACTATGGCCGTATTACAAGCATTACCGAAACTGCGGTTCAACTGCGGGAAATCGTGCAGGACGCCACGGGCGACTGGATGGAGCGCGCGGCATCGCTGGAACTGCAAGAGGGGGTGACGAAATGAATCGCGAGAACTGCAAAATGATGAAACTGGTGCGGGTGGCGTGTTTCGCCGCGGCGGCTTTGACCTCTTCGCTTGCCTTGGCCCAAGGTGCCATCAAGTCCGTCACCGGATCGATGCAAGGCGGTACCGAGGTGCTGCGTATTGATTTCACCCAGCCCGTGGCAGCATTGCCGACGGGGTTCGCCACCCAGTCGCCCGCACGCATCGCGCTGGATTTTCCTGGCGCCACCAGTGCCTTGGGCAATCCGCTTGTCACTATTAACCAGGGCAATCTCAAGACAGTCAACGTCGTGCAGGCCCAGGGCCGTTCGCGGGTCGTGCTCAATTTGAAGCAGCCAACTGCTTATCGGACGGAACTTCAGGGCGACGCGGTTCTTGTGATGCTGGAGCCCGTAGCTGCCGCGCCGACCGCGAGCGGCAGCGCTACGGTTTTTTCGGAGTCCGGCAACAACGATGTGCTTCCCATCAAGGACATCGACTTCCGTCGCGGTCCCGATGGCTCTGGACGCATCTTGGTGGCCTTGGCAAACAACCAGGTCGGTGTCGATTTACGCCAGCAGGCCAAAACCCTCACCGTCGATTTCCTCCGTTCCTCCCTTGCCGAAGGCCTAAGGCGAAAACTCGATGTCACCGACTTCGGGACGCCGGTGCAGCGCATCACCACCACCGAGGACGGTGATCGGGTCCACATGGTGATTGAGCCCATCGGTGAATGGGAGCACAGTGCGTACCAAAGCGACAACCAGTTTGTCGTTGAAGTTCGCCAAAAGAAGATTGACCTGAGCAAGCTGACCCAGGGCCCCGGGTACAGCGGGGAAAAGCTCTCGCTGAACTTCCAGAACATCGAAGTCCGATCCCTGCTGCAGGTCATCGCCGATTTCACCAACTTCAATATCGTGACCTCGGATACGGTGACCGGCGCATTGACCCTGCGCCTCAAGGACGTTCCTTGGGACCAGGCTCTGCAAATCATCATGGATGCCAAGGGCCTCGGTATGCGCAAGACAGGCACCGTGCTCTGGATAGCGCCGAAGGATGAAATCGACGCCCGGACGAAGAAGGATTTCGAGGCTGCCCTCGAGATTCAGAAACTTGAGCCGCTTCGCACCCAAGCGTTTCAGCTTAATTACGCTAAGGCGACGGCGATGGTGGATCAACTGACCTCATCGGGTTCCAGCTCGACTGGAGGGAATACGGTTCGTTTTCTTTCCGAACGTGGCAGTGCGATTGCCGAGCCGCGAACCAACCAATTATTTGTGACCGATACGGCGGCAAAAATCGAAGAAGTGCGCAAGTTATTACTGTCTCTCGACGTTGCCGTCCGACAGGTGCTTATTGAAGCGCGCATAGTGGAGGCGAGAGATACTTTCGGCCGCTCGCTGGGTGTTCGACTGGGGAGTAGTGATCTTCGTGCAAATCGCGGGGGGACTGGGGGCTACGCCTTGGGTAACGACAACCGCGTGGTGTTTGGCACCAGCTATAGCAACAGTGTGGCGAGCAGTGGGGCTGGTGGCACGACCGACAGTTTGGGCAGCTTTGTCAATCTGCCGGCGCAACTTTCGGGCACGGATGCCGTGGGGAGCTTTGCTTTGTCCATCTTCAACGCGGCGGCCAACCGATTCTTGACCTTGGAACTTTCCGCTCTCGAAGCGGATGGAAAAGGCAAAATCGTCTCGAGTCCGCGGGTGATTACCGCAGACCAAACCAAAGCATTGATTGAACAAGGCACGGAGTATCCATACTCTGTGACAGCACCTAACGGAGCAACCACGATTGCCTTCAAGAAGGCGGTGCTTAAGCTGGAAGTGACACCTCAGATCACGCCAGAAGGCGACATTATCCTTGACCTGGATATCAACAAAGACAGCCGCGGTGAAACCACCACGCAAGGCGTGGCGATCGATACAAAGCACATAGTGACTCAGATTCTGGTGGAGAATGGCGGCACCGTCGTTATCGGCGGAATTTTTGAGATGGAAGAAACAAACCAAGAGAATAAAATTCCATTTCTGGGAGACGTGCCGGTCATGGGGAATTTATTTAAAAATCGGACTAAGGAATCCACCAAGCGCGAGATGCTCGTTTTTATCACGCCAAAGGTGATTTCCGATCGTGGGCCTGTCCGGTAAACTAGATTTAAACTGAGGTGAATTCAATGAGAAAGTTATTTGGCGCTACCGTCTTGGTACTATCTTCTGTGCTGGTCGCGTGTGGTGGCGGCGGTGGCAGCCCAGGTAGCTCTGACTTGCCTTATACTATTTCGTTGCGTGCTGAAAAAACGCAATTGCCTATTAATATTGGAGGAGCGCCCGCCAGTATAGGTGCATACGCGCCTTATACAACGACCTTGTACGTAGAGGCGCGCGAAAACGGCGCCCCAATACCAGGAGGAGAGGGTATTTTCAGTTGCGCTATCGTTCAAGGCCTTGATTCGGGTGCTTTGTATTACCTTGACGGGAATGAGGAGCATGAGGACGATAATGGCAATCCGCTTGCGTATCGATCCATCACGCTTGGGGCCAATTCCGGTTCGGCGTCTTTTCACGTGCACGCAGGAACCAAATCGGGTACGGTTCGCGTCACTTGCTCTGTAACGAACCCCGCAGACAAGCAGATTTCTAGCGCCAGCGCGGATATCGTCGTGGGCGCAGCCACTGGCAAACCGGCGAGTGTACTGGGAACACTTCAGGCACCTGGATATCTTGGGTCACGGGACAATACCTTCATTTTTCCGGTAACGAGGGAGAGGCTGCGGAACAACGTAGGCCTTAATGCCTTTGTGATGGATGATGCGAACCAACCGATTCCAAACCCGAGTGCAGCCAACCTTCAGGTCAGCATTCGCCCGTTCGGAGCCTCGGCCGGAGCACGCTTGCTTTCAGGGGCGCAGTCGGGGAGCGTATTGCAAGTTCGCACCATTGATGGAGTGGGCTTGATCTCTCTCTCAAGCGGACCCAGCGCTGGTGTAATTCTGCTTGAATTGACCACCGATCGCGCCGACAACAACGTATCGAACGGCATTCAAGATGCAGTAACAGCGCTGATGGCTGTGAGTGTTCACCATGCGATAGCCACTTCGCCTTTGGTCATCGGCGATGCGGAACTCACGGTGACAGTCGGCATGCCCTACTCGTATGCGCTGACAGCACAGGGTGGTGTGCCTCCGTACAAGTGGTCAAGCACTGCATTGCCTGCTGGTCTAACCTTGAGTCCCGATGGTGTGATCAGTGGCATGCCCACGGCGCCCAAGGGGAACTATCAGATCGTAGTGACCGTTTCGGACGAAACGGGCGGGTCGGTTTCGAAGAACTTGACGATCAAGGTTGAAGGTGAATTGGCGATTGACGGCTGCAGCAGCGACGTCAGTGCACCCTGCGCATTGCCTGGCGCAAAAGTTGGCGAGAGCTATTCGCATACGCTCTCATTCTCAATCGGTGACCCGTCGGTTCCAGTCGTCTGGTCCGCTACTGGTCTTCCGGGCTGGTTGACGTTGGATGCAAACACGGGGTTGCTTGCGAATCTAGCAGGCCGACCAGTTGCAGGCGACAAGGGAACTTATACCTTCGTCATTACTGCCACACGCGGGAGCTTGGTAGTCCGGCGTCAGGTGACCATCACGGTTTCTTGAGGTCGACAGGTCTCCGCTGCTATGAGTTAAAGCGGCGGTGATTTTCTCTAACGCAGCCTCTTGGAGTAATGCCCAAGAGGCTGCTTCACTTTGCCCAGGCTCAATTGCTTTAAGCCACATCCCTCATGATTTCCCTCATCGGCATGCCCGGCAGCGGCAAGACCACCGTGGGGCGGCAACTCGCTCGTCGGCTCGGTGCGGTTTTTCTCGATTCAGACCGGACCATTGAAGACCGTATTGGCTGTTCCATTCGGGACTATTTTCAGCGCGAAGGCGAGGACGCCTTTCGAGCTATCGAAGAAGTGGTCCTGGACGAGCTGACGCGCGGCGCGCAAAACACGGTCCTGTCCACAGGAGGCGGCGCAGTTGTTCGTGCAGCGACGCGGTTGCGCCTGCGCGAGCGGGGTCATGTCGTGTATTTGCACGCCTTGCCCGAAGACATCTATCGCCGGCTGCGTCACGACACCACACGGCCTCTCCTGCAGACGGACAATCCGCTGGAGCGCCTGCGCGGCCTCTACGCCGAGCGCGACCCCCTCTACCGCGAAACCGCGCATTTCGTCATCGAGACCGGCCGACCGTCGGTGGCTACGCTGGTCAACATGGTTGCGATGCAACTTGAACTGGGCGGCGAGGCCCGCTCCAACCCTGAAACACGCTGATCCGGCTGCGCCCGGGCCCGAGATACTCCAGGGCGTTGAAGCTCCCCGGGATAGGCTGTCGAGCTACGCGCACCGGCGCACGCTCCAGCATCCCTTGCAGCGCCTCACGCGCTTGCACCGCGCGTGCAAGCGCGGTGCCCTACACTTTGTACGCCATGTCCCTTCCGATTACCCATCCAGAACCGAAGTCCCTCGCCGAGCAGGGTGGGCGCAAGCCTGTGTCCATTCCTGCGCCGGAGGGTACCGCAGTGCAAACCGTTTCCATCGCACTGGGTGAGCGCAGCTACCCGATCGCCATCGGTGCGGGCCTGCTCGCGATGCCCGGGAGCTTCGCCGGCCTGCCGTCGGCCAGCTCGGTGGTGGTGGTTACCAACAGCACCGTCGAACCTTTGCATGGCGCGGCCTTGCGCGCCGGCCTTGCCGGGCGATACGCCAAGGTGCATTGGGTGGTCTTGCCCGATGGGGAGGAGTACAAGACCTCGGCCACGCTGAACCTCATTTTTGATGCCCTGCTGTCCAACGCCTGCGATCGCAACACCTTGCTGTTCGCTCTGGGGGGTGGCGTGGTGGGAGACATGACCGGATTCGCCGCCGCCTGCTACATGCGCGGCGTCCCTTTCGTCCAGGTTCCGACGACGTTGCTGGCCCAGGTGGATTCCTCGGTCGGCGGCAAGACCGGCATCAACCACCCGCTGGGCAAGAACATGATCGGCGCCTTCCACCAGCCGCTGCTGGTGGTCTGCGACCTGGCCAGCCTTGACACGCTCCCTGCCCGTGAGCTGAGCGCCGGCTTGGCCGAGGTGATCAAGTACGGTCCCATCCACGACATGGGCTTCATGGAGTGGCTGGAAGCCCACATGGATGCTCTGCGCGCGCGCGACCGCGACGCGCTGGCCCACGCGGTGCGGCGCTGCTGCGAGATAAAGGCCGAGGTGGTGGCGCAGGACGAGCGCGAATCCGGCCTGCGCGCCATTCTCAATTTCGGCCACACGTTCGGCCACGCCATGGAGGCCGGCATGGGGTACGGGGTGTGGTTGCACGGTGAGGGCGTCGGCGCGGGCATGCTGATGGCGGCCGAACTGTCGCGCCGCCTGGGGCTGGTCGATGCGGCTTTTTGCGCCCGGCTGCGCGCGCTCGTGCAGCGGGCCGGCCTGCCGGTGCGCGCGCCCGTCCTCGACGAGCGCGACAACGCGGGACGCTACCTCGAATGGATGCGCGTGGACAAGAAATCCCAGGCGGGCGAGATTCGCTTCGTGTTGATCGATGGTCCTGGCAAGGCCGTGGTGCGCAGTGCTCCGGATGCCCTGGTCCGCGAGGTGATCGATGCGTGTTGCGCCCCTGCGTGACTCCGGACAATACACAGCGAATAATAAAAAAACAATAGCTACAAACCTATATACAGCGAGCGCTAGAGGCCAATTTGACTGATATTTCTGGCCTGGCCCCCTATGCCTGCCATGCGGCGCACACGCGGGGACGGCGCTATGCCGAGGCACCCGCACCCACGCGCAGCGACTACCAGCGCGATCGCGACCGCATCGTGCATTCGTCGGCCTTTCGGCGCCTGGTCTACAAGACGCAGGTCTTCCTCAACCACGAGGGCGACCTGTTCCGCACCCGGCTCACGCACTCGCTCGAGGTGGCGCAGCTTGCGCGCTCGGTGGCGCGCACGCTGCGCCTGAACGAAGACCTGGTCGAGGCGATCGCGCTGGCGCACGACCTGGGGCACACGCCATTCGGCCACGCCGGACAGGACGCCCTGAACGCCTGCATGCACGACCATGGTGGTTTTGAACACAACCTCCAGAGCCTGCGCGTGGTGGATCGCCTGGAGTTGCGCTACCCGCAGTACGAAGGCATCAACCTGAGCTTCGAGACGCGCGAAGGCATTCTCAAGCACTGTTCGCGCGCCAACGCCGAGGCGCTGGAGGCGCGGGAGCCAGGGGGTGTCGGTGCGCGTTTTCTGCTGCGCCACCAACCCAGTCTGGAGGCGCAGCTGGCCAACCTGGCCGATGAGATCGCCTACAACGCGCACGACATCGACGACGGCGTGCGCTCGGGGCTGATCACGCAGGAGCAACTGATGGAGGTGCCCCTGTTCGCCCGCCACCACGCACAGGCGCTGGAGCAGCACGCGGCACTTGCCGGCGCACAGCAGGAGCGCCGCCTCCTCTATGAAACCATCCGGCGCATGCTCAGCGCGCAGGTGTACGACGTCATCGCGGCCACGCGGCGAGCGCTGGCGCGGGCGATGCCGGCCACGGTAGACGAGGTGCGCAAGACCGCGGTACTGGTCTGTTTCAGCCCCGAAATGGCGGGCGAATCGCAGGCGCTCAAGCGCTTCCTGTTCGACAACCTGTACCGCCATCCCCAGGTCGTCGACACCACAGGGCGCGCGCAGGAGGTGGTGCGCGAGCTGTTCAATGCCTACCGTGCGAACCCTGGGGCAATGAAACCGGCTTACGCGGCCCGGGCTGCTTCAGGGGCCGAGTCCTGCGAACGCGTGGTGGCGGATTTCATCGCCGGCATGACCGACCGCTATGCGGCGGCCGAGCACGAACGCCTCACGGGGCGCAGGCTGTTGCCTTAGTCCGATCGCCCTTCGGCGCCTATGCTTCCGCCGTCTCGCGGGCGAAGGTGACGATGTGGTCGGCCTCGACGCGCACGCCAATCCACTCACCCACGGCGTGGTCGTGGTGGCTGGGCACATGCGCCTGCACCTGCAAGCCGCTGTCCATTTGCAGGGTATAGAGAAACTCGGAACCGCGAAACGCCTTACGCACCACGCGCGCCCGCACGGGCGAAGCGTCGTCGTGCACGATGTCGTCGGCGCGCAGGAGCACGTCGCACTGGGCGTTGGCGTAGTGCGAGGGCAGGGGACAGTCTGTCAGGTTCTGCAGGCTGCCGAGCGCCGTATGCACGGCCACGCCCGTTGCGTCCTGTTCGAGCGTTGCCGGCACGAACACCCCATGGCCGATGAAGTTTGCGACAAAGCGGGTCGCGGGCCGGTGGTACAGCGAATAGGCATCGTCCCACTGGTGCAGGCGTCCCGCCTGCATGACGCCGATCAGGTCGCCGATGGCGAACGCTTCGAGCTGGTCGTGCGTGACAAACAGCGCCGTGGCCCCAGCGGCCTTGAGGATGGCGCGCATTTCCTGCGCCAGGCGCTCGCGCAACTCCACATCCAGATTGGAGAAAGGCTCGTCCAGCAGCATCAGCTTGGGCCCTGGGGCCAAGGCACGCGCCAAGGCCACGCGCTGCTGCTGACCGCCGGACAGCTCGTGCGGAAAACGGCCCTGGCTTGCAGGCAAGCCCACCAGCTCCAGCACCTCGGCGATGCGCCGTGCCTGCGCAGCGCGCTCCATGCCGTGCAGGCCAAAAGCGATGTTGCGGCCCACGTCGAGATGCGGGAACAGCGCGTAGTCCTGGAACACCATCCCCACGCGCCTGGCTTCCGGCGCCACGTGCCGGCCGGCGCCGCTCACGCAATCGCCCGCAAGCCGCACCTCGCCCCCCAGGGCGGGCACGAGCCCGGCCACCGCGCGCAAGAGCGTGGTCTTGCCGCAGCCCGACGGCCCTATCAGCACGCCGATGCTCCCGGCGGGCAACCCCAGGCTCACGCCCTCCACGGCCGGCGCGTTTTGCCCTGGGTAGCGCACGTCCAGATTCGACAACTGCAGGAACATTCGCGCATTTTATGTTTAGAGAATGCGTAAAATTCTCATTTACGCCATCCCGGCCTTGTCGCGCCTTCGCTGATCCATCTTGTCTTCATTTCGCGCGGCGGTGCGCCATCTGCCTCTGTTGTGTATTGCGGGCGTGCTCAGTCTGCCGGTGCTTGCCCTGCTCGGGGCGTGGCTGCCCGCCGGCGCCCCCACGGCGCCCTTGCCGGTATTGCAGGCGATGGCGCAAACCGTCTTGCCCGGTTACCTCTGGACCACGTTGTGGCTGGTGCTGGGCGTGGGCGTCGGAACGGCGGTCTTGGGCACCGCAGCGGCGGTTGCCGTGACCTTGTTCGAGTTTCCGGGCCGGCGCACGTTCGAATGGCTGCTGTTGTTGCCGCTCGCCATACCGGCCTACGTCACGGCTTACGCATACACCGATTTCCTGCAATTCAGCGGGCCGTTGCAAACCTGGGCACGTGCGGCGTTTGGTGCCGAGGGTCGGCTCCTGCCCGAGGTGCGCAGCCTCGGCGGCGCGGTACTGGTGTTCGTGGTCGCGCTGTATCCCTATGTCTATCTGCTGGCACGTTCGGCCCTGGCCGAGCGCATCGTCCACCTGATGGAGGCGGCGCGCATGCTTGGCGCACCCATGCGGCGCCGGGTGAAGGAGGTGGCGCTGCCGCTGGCACGTCCGGCGGTCGCGGCCGGCGTAGCGCTGGCACTGATGGAGACGCTCGCCGATTTCGGCGTTACCAGCTACTTCGGCATTCAGACCTTCAGCACCGCCATCGTCAAGGCCTGGCTGGCGATGGACGATCGCCGTGTTGCCGCCCAGCTCTCCACCATGCTGCTCGGTTTCGTGCTGCTGTTGCTGTGGCTGGAGCGCCGCGCACAGCAGCGCCTGCGCTTCGGCACGCGGGGCACCGGCGCGGGGGATGCGGGTGCGCCCACCGTGCTGTCAGGCGGTCGCGTATGGCTCGCCTGGGTGGTGTGCGGCTTGCCGATCCTGCTCGGTTTCGTGGCTCCCATCGCGTTCATGCTGCGCCCGTTCGCCGCCGATTGGTCCGTTCTGCCATGGGAGCGCTTCCTTGATTGGACGTGGAACAGCATCCGCCTGGCAGGGATCACCTCTGCGCTGGCGCTGGCTCTGGCTCTGGTGCTGGGGTTCGCACTGCGTCGCCAGCCCGCCTGGCCGGTGCGCGCCGTGGTGCGCCTGGTGGGGGTGGGCTATGCGGTTCCGGGGGCGGTCATCGTGGTCGGGGTGCTGTTGCCTGTGGGGTGGATCCAGACGCTGTATCCCGAATTGGGGGTGGGCGCCTTGGTCACCACGACGGCGTTCGGCATCGTCTGGGCTTACCTCGTACGGTTTTGCGCCGTGGCGCTGCAAAGCGTCGAAAGCGGCTATGCGCGGTTGCCGGTCAGCATGGACGAAAGCGCGCGCTTGTTGGGCGCTGGCGGCTGGCGCCTGGCGCGGGAGGTGCACTGGCCCCTGCTCAAACGCGCAGCGGTCGCCGGGGGGTTGCTGGTGTTTGTTGACGTGATGAAGGAACTGCCGGCGACGATGGTGCTTCGGCCCTTCAACAGCGACACGCTGGCGGTGGTGGCCTACCAGCTGGCACGCGACGAACGTCTCGGGGAAGCGGCGCTCCCCTCCCTCGCGCTGGTATTGGCAGGCCTCGTCCCCGTCTTGCTGCTGAGCCGCGCGCTGCGCAGCCGGTAAGCGCGACCGCGTCGGCCATAGCGGCCGTCAGGTTTGAATTTTCAAGCGAATCGCGCTACCCTCCCACCCCTTGCTGCGCAACTGGGCTTCCAGGGAGGGCAGCAAGTGCCGCAATTTGGCGGCTGCGGAGTTGCCGCGCACCAACAGGCACCACGTGGTGCCGTCGATGGGTCCGGCGCGCACGGATGCGCGCAGGGCGGAAGGAATCAAGCTTTCAATGGCCTGCAGGCGGGCGCTGGAGTCCCGTGCCAGGGCCGATAGCTGGGCCAGCACAGGCGCCTCATCGGCAGCCTGTTGAAACGTCACGGCATGGTGGCGGCGGTGCATGAATAAATGGGGAGCCCACGCCGGGAGGGGCGGTCAATGCAGGTAATTATCATGGACGCGCGGCTTGCGCGCAGCCAGGCGCTCACGCTGTCGGGGACGCGGCTGGTGCTCGCCGGGATGCTGCTCTCCCTGGTGTTGATGGGCGTGTCGGCCGGTTTGTACCATCTGGTGTTCCTCAAAGGCGCGCGCGAGGGCTGGCCGGTGATCGGTGATCTCGTGCGCCTGGTCGCCAAGGACGACATCGACCAGCGCGAGCGCTTCGTGCGCCAGAACCTCGACGCCATGGCGCGCAAGCTCGGCGAGATGCAGGCGCGCATGGTGCAATTGGAATCCCTCAGTGACCGGGTATCCGGTTTGGCGGGCATACCTTTGCCTGCGACCGCCACGGACCAGCCGGGCAGGGCGCCCGGCCAGGGCGGCGCGCTGGTGGCGAGCCGCCCGCTGAGTATGCAAGAGCTGCAGCGCATGCTCGATGAGCTCGACGAGGCGAGCGGGCAGCGCGCCGACCTGATGACCGTGCTGGAATCGCGCCTGCTCGACCAGCTCCTCAGCAAGCACATGATCCCTACGCAAGCCCCTGTGCCCGGTCAGGTGGTGGGCTCGGGCTTCGGTTGGCGCATCGATCCGCTGACTGGCCGCTCGGCCTTGCACACCGGGCTCGATTTTCCGGCCCCGACGGGCTCCGACATCCTGGCGGCCGCAGGCGGGGTGGTGGTCACGCAGGAGTTCCACCCGGCGTACGGCCACATGGTCGAGATCGACCATGGAAACCAGGTGATCACCCGCTATGCGCACGCCTCGCGCGTGCTGGTGCGCCGGGGTGACCTGGTGCGGCGCGGGCAGAAGATTGCCCAGGTCGGGACCAGCGGACGCTCCACCGGGCCCCACCTGCACTTCGAAGTCTGGGTGCAGGAGGTGCTGCAGGACCCTACCAAGTTCCTCGCCGCCGGCGATGCCGCCACCCGCGCCGAGCGGTCGTCCCGCCGCGCGGCTGTGGGCGGGCGCGCTGTCGCAGGCAGGTAAAATTGCCGGTTTCGGGTCCGAGCGTCCGGGGCGCAGGCGTGCTTGCAGTTCCCAGTTTCGGCCTCACTTGACCCACTTCTTCACAGGGATTGCGGATTTCTCGCGCGCTCCAACGTGGCGGGATGTCCATGTCTGAATGGCCACCAACTTCCTTACCAAAATATTCGGCAGCCGCAACGACCGCCTGCTCAAGCAGTACCGCAAGACGGTTGCGCGCATCAACGAACTCGAGCCGGCCTACGAAGCACTGAGCGACGAGGCATTGCGCGCCAAGACGGAAGAGTTCAAACAGCGCGTGGCCGGAGGGGAACACCTCGATGCGTTGTTGCCCGAGGCCTTCGCCGTGGTGCGCGAAGGCTCCAAGCGCATCATGAAGATGCGCCATTTCGACGTACAGCTGATCGGCGGCATGGCGCTGCACTACGGCAAGATCGCGGAAATGCGCACCGGCGAAGGCAAGACGCTGACCGCCACCTTGCCGGTGTACCTCAATGCCCTCTCGGGGCAGGGCGTGCACGTGGTCACGGTGAACGACTACCTGGCAAGCCGCGATGCCCAGTGGATGGGGCGCCTGTACAACTTCCTCGGCCTGAGCGTGGGCATCAACCTGCCCAACATGCCCCGTGAGGAAAAGCAGGCCGCTTACGGTTCCGACATCACCTACGGCACCAACAACGAGTACGGCTTCGATTACCTGCGCGACAACATGGTCTATGAGGCGCGGGACCGGGTGCAGCGCCATCTGAACTACGCCATCGTCGACGAGGTTGATTCCATTCTCATCGACGAAGCCCGCACCCCGCTCATCATCAGCGGCCAGGCAGAAGACCATACGGCGATGTACGTCGCCATGAACAAGGTGGTGCCGGTGCTGGTGCGACAGGAGGGCGAAGCCGATCCGCGCACGGGTGAAGGCGTGACCAAGCCGGGCGACTTCACGGTGGACGAGAAATCGCACCAGGTGTTCCTCACGGAGCAGGGCCACGAAACCGCCGAGCGCGTGCTGGCCGAACATGGGCTGATTCCGGAGGGGGCTTCGCTCTACGACCCGGCCAACATCAGCCTGATGCACCATTTGTACGCAGCGCTGCGCGCCAACCACCTGTACAACCGCGATCAGCACTACGTGGTGCAAAACGGCGAGATCGTCATCGTCGACGAATTCACCGGCCGCCTGATGTCCGGGCGCCGCTGGAGCGAGGGGCTGCACCAGGCCGTGGAGGCCAAGGAAGGCGTGCAGATCCAGGCCGAAAACCAGACGATGGCCTCGATCACCTTCCAGAACTATTTCCGCCTCTACAACAAGCTCGCCGGCATGACCGGCACCGCCGACACCGAGGCCTACGAGTTCCAGGAAATCTACGGGCTGGAAACGGTCGTCATTCCCCCCAACAAGCCGAGCCGGCGCGACGACCAGCTCGACCGCGTGTACAAGACCACGCGCGAGAAGTACGAAGCGGCGATACAAGACATCCGCGAGTGCCACGAGCGCGGCCAGCCGGTGCTGGTCGGGACGACGTCGATCGAGAACTCGGAAATCATCGACGAGATGCTGACCAAGGTCGGCCTGCCGCACCAGGTGCTCAATGCCAAGCAGCACGCGCGCGAGGCCGACATCGTGGCCCAGGCCGGACGGCCGGGCATGATCACCATCGCCACCAACATGGCCGGCCGAGGCACCGACATCGTGCTGGGCGGCAACATCGAGAAGGACATCGCCGCCGTCGAGACGGACGAAACGCTCGATGCCGGCACCAAGGAAGCGCGCATCGCACGCCTGCGCGCCGAGTGGCAGCAGGGCCACGACAAGGTCAAGGAGCTGGGCGGGCTGCGCATCATCGCCACGGAGCGGCACGAGTCGCGCCGCATCGACAACCAGCTGCGTGGCCGTTCGGGCCGCCAGGGCGACCCCGGCTCCTCACGCTTCTACCTGAGCCTGGACGATTCGCTGATGCGCATCTTCGCGGGGGACCGCGTCAAGGCCATCATGGACCGGCTCAAGATGCCCGACGGCGAGGCCATCGAAGCGGGCATCGTCACGCGCAGCATCGAATCGGCGCAGCGCAAGGTCGAAGCGCGCAACTTCGACATCCGCAAGCAACTGCTCGAGTACGACGACGTGGCCAACGACCAGCGCCGCGTCATCTACCAGCAGCGCAACGAGATCCTGGATGCGGCGGAACTCTCGGACCTCATCGGCGCGATGCGCGACGACTGTTTGTCGGACCTGGTGCGTCTGCACGTACCGGCGGAGTCGGTGGAGGAGCAGTGGAACCTCCCGGCGCTGGAAAAGACGCTGCGGGACGAATGGCAGCTGCCGCTCGAACTGCAAAAAGAGGTGGAAGGCTCGGGTTCGATTACCGACGACGACATCCTGGAGCTGGTGCTCAAGGCGGCGCGCGAGGCCTTCGACGCCAAGGTGGCGTTGGTCGGCGCGGAGAACTTCACCCAGTTCGAGCGCGTGGTGCTTCTGCAAACCTTCGACTCCAATTGGCGCGACCACCTGAGCGCGCTCGACTACCTGCGCCAGGGCATCCACCTGCGCGGCTACGCGCAAAAGCAGCCCAAGCAGGAATACAAGCGCGAAGCGTTCGAACTTTTCCGCCAGCTCATCGACATGGTGAAGAACGAAGTCACCAAGGTGCTGATGACGGTGCAGATCCAGTCGCCGACCCAGCTGGACCAGGCCGCCGAAGACATCGGGCAGCGCGCGGAAAATATCGCCAACGTCACCTACAGCGCACCCAATGAGAGCGGCGACGCCGAAACCACGGTGGACGAACGCACGCTGCGCGTGCAGGAAAAAGTCGCTGCGGGCGGGCGCGTGGGCCGCAACGATCCCTGCCCCTGCGGCAGCGGCAAGAAATACAAGCAGTGCCACGGCAAGCTCGGTTAGCACCCGCGACAAACCCCTGAACGACGGTTGCGGCCGGGGCCTGTAAGGAGGGTGGCGGGCGCGTTGCGGGACGGCGCGGCCGGCCCAAGTGCCTGGGCCATGTCTGCCGGCGCGGTCCGGCGCCAGTGCCGCAGGCCGCGATCCTCAAGTTCGTCGGGGGTGTCCTATCATCGCCCCGCTCTACGAAGGATATCCCCATGCCCGTTCATCTCTCCGCTCCCAATCCCTCGGATCTGCACCCGGTCGCCGGGCTGCGCATCGGCGTCGCCGAGGCCGGCGTGCGCAAGGCCAACCGCAAGGATCTCACGGTGTTCCTGCTTGACGAAGGCAGCGCGGTGGCGGGCGTGTTCACGCAGAACCGCTTCTGCGCCGCGCCGGTGCAGGTCTGCCGTGAGCACCTGGCGGGCGGCCAGGCCGTTCGCGCCCTGGTGGTGAACACCGGCAACGCCAACGCCGGCACGGGTGCCGACGGCCTGGCGCGCGCGCGCGCCACCTGCGCGGCGCTGGCGCGCCATCTGCAAGTGGATGCGGCGCAGGTGCTGCCGTTCTCCACCGGCGTCATCATGGAACAGCTGCCCGTGGACCGCATCGAGGCCGGGCTGCCCGCCGCCATCGCCGACGCGCAGCCGGCCCACTGGGCGCGCGCGGCCGAGGGCATCATGACCACCGACACCGTGCCCAAGGCCTGCAGCCGGCAGGTGCAGATCGGCGGTGCCACCGTCACGGTGACCGGCATCGCCAAGGGCGCGGGCATGATCCGTCCGAACATGGCCACCATGCTGGGCTTCGTGGCCACCGACGCGCGGATTGCACCCGCACTGCTGCAGGGCCTGGTGCGCGAGCTGGCGGACCAGTCGTTCAACCGCATCACCATCGACGGCGACACCTCCACCAACGACTGCTTCATGCTGATGGCCACGCAGAAGGCGGCGCATGCTCCCATCGAATCGCTGTCCAGCGCCGAGGGCCAGGCGCTGAAGGCAGCGCTGCTGGACGTGGCGCAGCAGCTCGCCCAGGCCATCGTGCGCGACGGCGAGGGCGCGACCAAGTTCATCACCGTGCGCGTGGAAGGCGGCAAGACCGGCGAGGAATGCCGCAAGGTGGCCTACGCCATCGCCCATTCACCGCTGGTCAAGACGGCCTTCTTCGCCAGCGACCCGAACCTGGGCCGCATCCTGGCGGCCGTGGGCTATGCCGGCATCGAGGACCTGGACCAGACCGGCATCGACCTCTACCTCGACGACGTGCACGTGGCCGTGCAGGGCGGCCGCAACCCGCAGTACCGCGAGGAAGACGGCCAGCGCGTGATGAAGCAGAGCGAGATCACGGTGCGGGTGCTGCTGGGCCGCGGTACGGCGCAGGACACGGTGTGGACCTGCGACCTGAGCCACGACTACGTGACCATCAATGCCGACTATCGCTCCTGATTTGATAGCTGCTTGCGCTTGATGGGTAAGCGCTAGATCCCAAAATGAACGAGAAATTTGAACATCTGATCGAACGCGCCGAGCAGCTCATCGCGCGCATCGAATCCGTGCTGCCGCAGCCGCTGGCGGCGCCCGACTGGTCGGCGGCGATTGCCTGGCGCTACCGCAAGCGCAGCAACGGCCACAGCACGCTGGAGCCCGTGCGCCATGTGGCGGCGATGCGCCTCGAAGACCTCCAGGAAATCGACGGCCAGAAGGAAAAGATCCAGCGCAACACCGAGCAGTTCGTACGCGGCCTGCCGGCCAACAACGTGCTGCTCACGGGGGCGCGCGGCACCGGCAAGTCCTCGCTCATCAAGGCCTGCCTGAACGCTTACGCGCCGCAGGGCCTGCGCCTGATCGAGGTGGACAAGGCCGACCTGACCGACCTGCCCGACATCGTCGAGGTGGTGGCCTGCCGGCCGGAATACTTCATCGTGTTCTGCGATGACCTGAGCTTCGAGGACGGCGAGCCGGGCTACAAGGCGCTCAAGTCCATCCTCGACGGCTCGGTGGCCGCTGCCACGCCCAACGTGCTGATCTACGCCACCAGCAACCGGCGCCACCTGCTGCCCGAGTACATGCGCGAGAACCTCACGTACACCCACACCGACGACGGCGAGGTGCATCCGGGCGAGGGGGTGGAGGAAAAAATTTCGCTGTCCGAGCGCTTCGGCCTCTGGGTGAGCTTCTACCCGTTCAGCCAGGACGAATACCTGGCCATTGCCGGGCAGTGGATGGCATCGTTCGGGCTCGATAGCGATGCCATTGCCGCAGCGCGCCCGGAGGCCCTGGTCTGGGCGCTGGAGCGTGGCTCGCGCAGCGGTCGCGTGGCCTACCAGTTCGCGCGCGACTACGCGGGGCGGCACGGTGGCTGAGCCGTCGCGCACGCATACCGAGGTCGCGGTCGGCATCCTTGTCCGCGCGGATGGTGCGCTGCTCTTGAGCACGCGGCCGCCGGGCAAGGTCTACGCGGGCTACTGGGAATTCCCGGGCGGCAAGATTGAGGCCGGAGAGACGGTGGAGCAGGCGCTGCGCCGCGAGCTGCAGGAGGAACTGGGCATCACCATTGGCCCGGCGGCAGTCTGGAAGGTGACCGAGCACGACTATCCGCACGCCCTGGTGCGCCTGCATTGGTGCAAGGTGCACGCATGGACGGGGGATTTCGAGATGCGCGAGGGCCAGTCCATGGCCTGGCAGCACTGGCCGCTGGATGTGCGCCCGGTATTGCCCGGTGCGTTGCCCGTCCTGGGTTGGCTGGCGGAAGAACGCGGCGTGCCGTTTGCCCCGGAAATACTATTGAATAAATAGCTGTGAACGCTTACTGGGAAAGCGCTGGCAACCAATTTGATTCAATTTTTTGTGCGGGAATCCCCGTGCGGCGCATCGTCGGGCGGTACATCGGCCGGCATGCGGAAGTCCTCGCCCGCCCCGGCGCCCAGGTCCTGCTGTTTGCAGCGTTCGCTGCAAAACGGCCGCCACGGGTTGGCCGGGCTGTACAGGCTGGCACCGCCGCATGCCGGGCAGGTCACCAGGCGGGTTTTGGGGGCTTCGGCGGAATCGGCCATGGGCTTTCTGCGGCGGCGTTCAGGCGCACAGCGTTAGCTCGAAGCTGGTGTCCTGTGTGCATGCCGTGGCATGCTCGCCCGGTTGCTCGCGCATCAACCGGACCGAGACCATCAGCCGGTTGCCGCTGATCTCGGGAACCACTTCGAGGGCCGGGTCGATGCGCAGGCGCAGCAACTGGAAGCTGCGTCCCTGCGGCAGCGTCTGCTGCAATTGCCCGCGTTCGGCCACCATTTTTTGCGGCACGCCGGAATCACGCAGAAGCTGGAGCAACAGGAACACCGCCTCGGCCAAGGGCGCCAGGGTCGAAGCCCAGGCGGTCAGGGCCTGCTGGCGCTCGGCGGGAGGCCGGTGTTGCCAGGCAGCGTACGCTGGCAGGTCGAAACCGCAAGTCCCGCCTGGAATGCCCACGCGGCTGCGGATGGCCATCAGCCATTCGTTTTCGGTCAGCGACTGGCCGGCCTTGCCGGCCTGCGCATTGAGCGCGGCAAAACAGGCGTCGAGTTGGTGGACCACGCTGTCCAGCGCGTCCAGGGAAATCGAAGGGTTGCTGCGGTAACCATCGAGCAGGAGGCGTTGCTTCTCCAGGTCCTTCATGACGTCGGACTTGAGGTCGGCGCGCGCCGCGACGTCCATCACTTCGAAAATGGTGGTGAGCGCGAAATGGTGGTCCAGCGGATGCTCGCGGGCGATCAGAACGCCCAGGCGGCGAAACAGGTGCTCAAGCCGCAGGTAGGTGCGGATGCGCTCGTTGAAAGGGTATTCGTACAGGATCACGCGGCCGGACGGTTGGGGTTGCGGTGGGGGAGGCGGGCCAATGGAATCATAGCCCGAAGCTTCGGGCGAGCGACCGGACCTGGGCTTCGAGTGCCGCCAGCGAGAGGCCATCGTTGAACAACACCGCGTCGGCGGCGCGTAGGCGTTCGGTGCGGCTGGCTTGCGCATCCATAATGCCTTGCACGTGCGCGCGGGGCAAGCCGCTGCGCTGCGCCACACGCTTGATTTGCGTCTCCGGCCGGCAATCGACGACCACCACGGCGTCCAGCGCGGCCGCCCAACGCCCCGACTCGACGAGCAGGGGAATGTCGAGGACCAGCAGGCGCGCACCCGCCTGGAGCGCTGCCTGGGACTGCTGGGCAATGCCGCGCAACACGATGGGATGGACGATGGCCTCCAGCCGCGCGCGGGCGGAGGGATCGGAAAACACACTTTGCCGCATGCGCGCACGGTCCAGGGCGCCGGATGCATCGATGTAGTCGTTGCCAAACGCCTGCGCAATCAGCGGCACGGCGGATCCGCCGCTGGCGGTGCTGGCGCGCGACAAGGCGTCGGCGTCGATGAGCGCTGCCCCGAGGGCCGCCAGCATGGTGCCCACGGTGCTTTTCCCGCTGCCTATGCCGCCCGTCAGGCCGATGCGCAGCGCTTGGTCCGTCCCCCGGCTCATGGGCTGAGGGGGCCCAGGATCGCGCGCTGCACGGTGTCGGGACCGACAAGGAGCGCGGTCAGGCCGGCACCTACCAGGAATGGGCCGAACGGGACGTAGCCGCCCGGGCGCAACCGGCTGGCAAACTTGAGGACGATCCCGACGCACGCACCGACCAGGGATGCCATCAATATCAATGGAACCAGCGCTTGCCAGCCGAACCAGGCTCCCAGGGCCGCAAAAAGCTTGAAGTCGCCGTACCCCATGCCTTCCTTGCCGGTGGCCAGCTTAAAGCCCCAATAGACCAGCCACAGTGAAAGGTAGCCCGCTGCAGCACCCGTGACGGCATGGACCAGCGGGACTTGAATCCACCCTGCGGCCGAGGCGAGCAGGCCGGCCCACAGGAGGGGCAGGGTCAGGCTGTCGGGCAGCAGCGTCGTATCCCAATCGATGAACGCCATGGCCAACAGGGCTGCGCAGAACATCGCCCAGGCGGCGCCGGTTGCGCCGAGTCCGAAGCGCAGCCCGCAATAGAAGAACAGCCCGCCCGTGAGCAATTCCACCAAGGGGTAGCGCAGGCTGATGCCCGCCCGGCATGCAGAGCATTTGCCGCCAAGCGCAAGATAGCTCAGCACCGGAATGTTCTCGTACCAGCGCAACTGGTGGCCGCAGGACTGGCAGCGCGAACGCGGGAGCATGAGGTTGAACGGTTCGGCCGGCGCAAGGTCCGCGGCGGGCTCAGGGGCCGCCCGGGACGCAGCGTATTCGGCGACTTCCTGCTCCCATTGCCGCTCCATCATGCGGGGCAGCCGGTAGATCACCACATTGAGAAAACTGCCGATCAGCAGCCCCAGGAGCCCGGCGGCGCTGGCGCCCCACCACGCCTCCGGCGCCATCAAACGACCTGGCCGAGCTTGAAGATCGGCAGATACATCGACACCACGATGCCACCGATAAGGGTGCCCAGGACAACGATGATGATGGGCTCCATGAGGCTGGAGAGCCCGGCCACCATGTCGTCGACTTCCTGTTCGTAGAAATCCGCTGCCTTGCCCAACATGTGGTCGATGGAACCCGACTCTTCGCCGATGGCGCACATCTGCAGCACCATGGCGGGGAAGACGTTCGCGTTGGTCATCGCCGCAGTGAGGCTGGTGCCGGTGGAAACTTCCTGCTGGATCTTGTCGGTCGCCATGGCATACACCGCGTTGCCGGAGGCGCCGCCCACCGAATCCAGGGCTTCCACCAGAGGCACCCCAGCCGCGAACATCGTGGACAGCGTGCGCGCCCAACGCGCGATGGCCGATTTGTTGATGAGATCGCCAAAGATGGGCATCTTCAGCAAGGCACGGTCCATGAATACCTGCATTTTTTCACTGCGCCGCCACGCCTGCATGAAGAAATAAAACCCGCCGCCAATCACGCCGAATATCAGCCACCACCACTTGACGAAGACGTCGCTGATGCCCATGACGAACAAGGTCGGTGCGGGGAGGTCGGCGCCAAAGGAAGTAAATACCTGTTTGAAGGCTGGAATCACGAAAAGCATGATCACGGTGACCACGACAAACGCAACGATGATGACCGAAATGGGATACATCAAGGCCGACCGAATCTTGGATTTGATGGCCTCGGTTTTTTCCATGTAGGTCGCCAACCGGTCCAGCAACGCTTCCAGGATACCGGCCGCTTCACCCGCTTCGACAAGATTGCAGTAGAGGCTGTCGAAATACATGGGGTATTTGCGGAACGCCCCATTGAGCGAAGTCCCGGTTTCCACGTCGCTGCGGATTTCATTGAGAAGCTTGCCGACGCTGACATTGGCATTGCCGCGCCCGACGATATCGAAGGCCTGCAACAACGGCACGCCGGCCTTCATCATCGTCGCCATCTGCCGGGTGAACAGGGCGATGTCCTTGGGCTTGATCTTCTTGCCCGAGCGCAATTTCCGCTTCTTGATTTTGACGGGGAGAACGCCTTGGCGCCGCAGGGTCGCCTGGACCTGGTTTTCGCCCATGGCGCGGATTTCGCCACGAACGATTTTGCCGTTGCGGTCCTTGCCTTCCCATTCGTAGACGAAGTCCTTGACGTCTCGGGCAGATGCTGCAGTCGCCATTGGGTTCCCTGTGTGTACGTTGTTTTAAAGGTTGGTGACCGCCAGCACTTCCTCTAGCGAAGTCATGCCCATCCTGGCTTTGTGCAATCCGGATTCGCGCAGTGAGCGCACGCCTTCCGCTTTCGCCTGGGCGGCGATTTCCAGCGCACTGCCGTCGCGCAAGATGATTCGCTGGATTTCCTCGCTTACCGGCATCACCTGGTAAATGCCCACCCGGCCTTTGTAGCCGTTGTTGCACGCGGAGCATCCGACGGGCTTGTACGGCACCCAGGAGCCATCGATATCCTCTTCCGCATAGCCGGCGTCAAGCAATGCTTCGTGGGGAACATCCGCTGGCTCCTTGCACTGCGGGCAAAGGCGCCGTGCCAAGCGCTGGGCGGTGATCAGGATCACGCTGGAGGCGATGTTGAAGGGCGCGATTCCCATGTTGCGCATGCGCGTCAGTGTGGTGGGCGCATCGTTGGTGTGCAAGGTGGAAAGTACCAAGTGGCCCGTCTGGGCGGCTTTTATGGAAATATCGGCGGTTTCCAGGTCGCGAATTTCACCCACCATGATGATGTCCGGATCCTGGCGCAGAAAAGCCTTGAGCGCCACTGCAAAGGTCAGCCCCGCACGTTCATTGACATTGACCTGGTTGACACCCGGAAGGTTGATTTCCGATGGGTCTTCTGCGGTGGCGATATTCACCCCGGGCTTGTTGAGCAGGTTCAAGCAGGTGTAGAGAGACACCGTTTTCCCCGAACCGGTAGGGCCCGTGACGAGAATCATCCCGTACGGCCTTTCAATGGCTTTGAGCAAACGTTCTTTTTCTTCCGGTTCGTAGCCCAGCGCCTCAATCCCCATTTTGGCGCTGCTCGGATCCAGAATACGGATCACAATTTTCTCGCCGAACAGTGTCGGAAGCGTGCTGACCCGAAAATCAATCACGCGGTCCGGCCCTACTTTGAGCTTCATCCGCCCATCCTGCGGAACACGCTTTTCCGAAATATCCAGGCGGGAAATGACCTTGATGCGCGAAGCGAGCTTGTCTTTGATGGCGATAGGGGGCGAAGCGATCTCACGCAATTCGCCGTCGACCCGAAAGCGGACGCGGTAATGGTGTTCGTAGGGTTCAAAATGCAGGTCGGAGGCACGCATATTGAATGCGTCAAGCAGCATCTTGTGCAGAAACTTGACGATGGGGGCGTCTTCTACATCCGTCGCGGCGTCGCTTGCTTCGGCCTCGGTTTCAACCGAGGCATCTTCGAATTCGAAATCTCCAGCACCTGCATAGGAGTCCATCGCCTCGCCGGTCGATTTGGTGTTGGCATCGATCAGATGGACGAGTTTGTCGTATTCCGCGATAACCCAATCGACCCCCAACTGGGTGGTGAACTTGATTTTCTCAGCTGCTTCCTGGTCGGTGGGATCCGCCGTGGCGACAATCAGTCGGTTGTTGCGCTTGCTGAGCACGACCACGCGGTAGGTCTGGCATATTTTTGCATCGAGCAGGTCACGCGGCAGGCGAAGCGGGTCGATGGCATTGAGATCGAGCAGCGGAGCCCCAAAAACCGACGAAACCGTATGGGCCAGATCGCTGGCCGATACTGCCCCAGCACCGGTCACTTCGGCAATGAAACTGTTGCGCGAGGCCTGTGCTTTGCGTGCGATATCCTCGGCCGCTTTCTGCGTCAGCTTGCCAGCCGAAATAAGGGCTCTCCCCAAGCCGGGCAAAGCTATCGAAGCGGCATCTTTCTGAGCAATATCAACAGCAGCCATACAGGCAAGGGCCCCATGAGAAATCGACAATCATCCTATCATCGCCGATCGCCCCTGGCCTGTAAATTGAGTGGGCGGCCGCCCATCAACCCGGCGGCAATAAAAAAGCCCTGGGGCAGATAGCGCCAGGGCGGGTTCATTTACTCATTGCTGGTCGGGGTGAGAGGATTCGAACCTCCGGCCTCTACGTCCCGAACGTAGCGCTCTACCAGGCTAAGCTACACCCCGATTCAATCGCACGGAACCGCCGGGTTAGGTCCGGCGCCCGAGCAACTGAGCCGCTAATTGTAGCAAACTGGATCGGTGTTCATTGGCAGGGAAAGAGTCGAGAGCCGTCATGGCGCGCTCGGCCTCGGCGGCCGCCACGGCGCGGGCCACTTCCAACGCGCCGGTGTCCCGAACGATCTGGACGATCGCGTCCAGCTGATCGGTGCTGCCGGATTCGATGGCCTTGCGAATGAGCGCACTGTCGGTGGCGTTCGCACGCTGCATGGCGGCAATCAATGGCAGAGTGGCCTTGCCTTCCCGAAGATCATCGCCCAGGTTCTTGCCCATTTCCGATGCGGCGCCGTCGTAGTCGAGCACATCGTCGATGATCTGAAAGGCGGTGCCGAGCGCCTGGCCGTAGGTGGCGCAAGCGTCTTCCGTTGCTGGGTCGGCCTTCGCCAGGATCGCGGCCAGGCGGGCGCTGGCCTCGAACAACTTGGCTGTCTTTGACCGAATCACATGCAGGTAGCTTGCCTCGTCCAGGGAGGCGTCGTGCATGTTCATCAACTGCAGAACTTCCCCCTCAGCGATCACATTGGTGGCATTGGCCAGGATTTCCATGATGCGCATATCGCCCACGTCGACCATCATCTGGAAGGCGCGCGAGTACAGGAAATCGCCGACGAGGACGCTGGCGGGGTTACCAAAGGTTTCATTTGCTGTGGCATTGCCGCGACGCAAGGTGGATTCGTCGACCACGTCGTCGTGCAGCAAGGTCGCGGTATGGATGAACTCCACGACGGCGGCCAGCGTGAAGCGCGCGCGGTCCTGGACATCCAGGGCGCCGCACATGAGCAACAGCAGTGCCGGACGCAGCCGCTTGCCGCCGGCCTGGATGATGTACTGCGATACTTGGGCCACCAACGGAACGCCCGACTGCAGGCGCTCGACAATGACTTGGTCCACTTCTTGCATATCGCCCGCGACCAAGGCCAGCGGAGAGGAATGAAGTCCCGCCGCAGGGGCGGGAGCGGAAGCGGTCGGGGTGGAAATTGCGGGCACACGGGAATTATAGGAACGTCCCGGCGCGCTAAAACGCGCTTTCCCAAGGACCGGCGGCAGACGGCTTGCGCAATTTGGCGCACTACCGGGGGTGGCAAATGCCCCATCTTTCGTAGTACACTCTACGGTTCTGCAGAAATTCGTCTGCGGAAGGTCTGGGGGTGGTGATTGCTACTCCCGTTTTCAGACTCAAGAGGTCAACATGTACGCGGTCATAAAAACCGGTGGCAAGCAGTATCGCGTTGCTTCCGGCGAAAAAATTAAAGTAGAACAGATTGCTGCGGACGTAGGCCAGGAAATCGTGATCGACCAGGTTCTGGCCGTCGGAAACGGCGCCGAACTCAAGGTTGGCACGCCCCTGGTGTCCGGCGCGACGGTCACTGCCACGGTGGTGGCGCACGGCAAGCACGACAAGGTGCACATCTTCAAGATGCGCCGTCGCAAGCACTATCAGAAGCGCCAGGGCCACCGCCAGCAGTTCACGGAACTGCAAATCGGCGCCATTGCCGGCTAATCAGGAGCAGATCTCATGGCACAGAAAAAAGGCGGCGGCTCTACGCGAAACGGGCGCGATTCCAAGCCCAAGATGCTCGGCGTGAAGGCCTTTGGCGGCGAAATGATCACCGCAGGCTCCATCATCGTGCGCCAGCGCGGCACCAAGTTTCACCCCGGCGCCAATGTGGGCGTGGGCAAGGACCACACGCTGTTCGCCCTGGTGGACGGCCGCGTGTCGTTCGGCGTTCAAGGTGCTCTGTCCAAGCATACGGTGAATGTGACGGCGGCCTGAGGGCGCGCGCATTGCGCTGCATTCCAAGCCCCGCTTTGCCGGGGCTTTGTTTTTTTCTGCGGCCAGCGCGATTTTGTAGACTGGAACTCCCATGAAATTCGTCGACGAAGCTTTTATCGACATTGCTGCGGGCGATGGCGGCAATGGCTGCGTGTCCTTCCGCCACGAAAAGTACAAGGAGTTCGGCGGCCCCAATGGGGGTGACGGGGGGCGCGGCGGCCATGTGTTCGCCGTGGCCGACCCGAACCTCAATACGCTGGTTGATTTCCGGTATGCCCGCCGGCACGAGGCCAAGCGCGGCGAGCATGGCATGGGCTCGGACATGTTCGGCGCCGCCGGCGCCGACATCACCTTGAAGATGCCGGTGGGCACCATCTTGAGCGACGCCGAAACCGGGGAGGTGCTGTACGAATTGCTCAAACCGGGTGAAGTCGTGACGATCGCCAAGGGCGGTGACGGCGGCTTCGGCAACATGCGGTTCAAGAGCGCCATCAACCGGGCCCCGCGCCAAAAGACACCGGGGTGGCCTGGCGAGCGCAAGAGCCTGAAACTGGAACTCAAGGTGCTGGCGGATGTCGGCCTGTTGGGCATGCCCAATGCCGGCAAGTCCACCTTCATCGCCGCGGTTTCCAACGCCCGGCCGAAGATCGCCGACTACCCGTTCACCACCCTTCATCCCAATCTGGGCGTGGTGCGCGTGGGGCCCGAACAAAGTTTCGTCGTCGCCGACATTCCCGGGTTGATAGAAGGCGCCTCCGAAGGGGCGGGCCTGGGGCACCAGTTCTTGCGCCACCTCCAGCGCACGCGTTTGCTGCTGCACATCGTCGACCTGGCGCCGTTCGATGATGCCGTCGATCCGGTGGCGCAGGCCAAAGCCATCGTCGGCGAACTGAAAAAGTACGACAGCGCCCTGTTCAAGAAGCCGCGCTGGCTCGTGCTGAACAAACTCGACATGCTGGCGCCCGACGAGCGCGCCGCGCGCGTGGCCGATTTCGTCAAGCGCTTCAAGTGGAAGGGCCCGGTGTTCGAGATTTCCGCCCTGACGCGGGAGGGCTGCGAGCCCTTGGTGCGCGCGATCTATGCGCATGTCCAGGCCGAACAGGTGGCTGCGCAGGCGCCGGCGGCGGCTATCGACCCGCGCTTTCCGGACGCCGTGCCCACCGACGGCGCTGATAAACTATAGTATTGATAGCTTAAAGTGCTTATGAATAAAGCGCTAGAGGCCAAAATGAACCTTGAAAATTCGGGAGTCCTCCGCACCGCCCACCGCATCGTCGTCAAGGTCGGCTCCAGCCTCGTGACGAACGAAGGCCGGGGCCTGGATGCGCAGGCCATCGGCGAGTGGGCGCGCCAACTGGCGGCGCTGGTCAGCGGGAAAGTGGGCGGCAAGCGCGAAGTCATCATGGTGTCGAGCGGCGCGATCGCCGAGGGCATGAAGCGCCTGGGCTGGAGCGTGCGCCCGCGCCAGGTGCACGAACTGCAGGCGGCGGCCGCAGTGGGCCAGATGGGCCTGGCGCAAATGTACGAAACCAAGCTGCGCGAAAACGGCATCGGCAGCGCGCAGGTGCTGCTGACCCACGGCGACCTCGCCGACCGCGAGCGCTACCTCAACGCGCGCTCCACGCTGCTGACGCTGCTGCGCCTCGGCGTCGTCCCGGTGATCAACGAGAACGACACGGTCGTCAACGACGAAATCAAATTCGGCGACAACGACACCCTGGGCGCCCTGGTGGCCAACCTGGTTGAAGCCGATGCCCTGGTCATCCTGACCGACCAGAAAGGGCTCTATACCGCCGACCCGCGTCGGGATCCCGAGGCGACCTTCGTCGCCCAGGCGCGCGCGGGCGACCCGGCGCTGGAGGCCATGGCCGGGGGGGCGGGCTCCAGCATCGGCCGGGGCGGCATGCTCACCAAGATCCTCTCGGCCAAGCGCGCCGCGGGTTCGGGAGCATCCACCGTGATCGCCTGGGGGCGCGAACCCGACGTGCTGCTGCGTCTGGCCGGAGGGGAAGCCATAGGCACGCTGCTCGTATCGCAGACGGCCAAAAAGCAGGCGCGCAAGCAATGGATGGCAGACCACCTGCAGCTGCGCGGCGCCGTCCGCGTGGACGCCGGTGCCGCGGCCAAGCTGTGCGCGGAAGGCAAAAGCCTGCTGCCCATAGGCATGACGCATGTCGAGGGGGAATTCGAGCGCGGCGACGTCATCGCGGTGCACGACCCGCAGGGTGTGGAGATCGCACGCGGGCTTGCCAACTACGCCAGCAGCGAGGCACGGCGCCTGTGCCGCAAACCCTCAAGCGCCTTCGAGGAGCTGCTCGGCTACGCGGCCGAGCCCGAGATGCTGCACCGCGACAACCTCGTCCTCACGGGGCGCTAGAGGCCTCGCCGGGCTGCACGCTCGGCGGTTCGGGCGCTTCACGCGGCGCGGCGGGAGTGTCGCGTTGCGGGTTGGGATCGAAGCTGGCCCCAGGCGGCAGTTCCACGCCCGGATGCACCAACATGGCGCCGCTGCGGTGCGGGCTTCCGAACCCGGGCTCCGCGTCGCGCGCACGCATGCCGCTGCGCAGGTAGCGGTTGCGCTGCTCTTGGCGCGGCAGGAAACGCGCCAGTTCTGTCAACGCCGTTTCGTACACGCCGCGCTTGAATTCGACCACCACGTCCAGCGGGACCCAGTAGTCGTTCCAGCGCCAGGCGTCGAATTCGGGGTGGTTGGTGGCACGCAGGTTCAAATCCCAGTCGTGGCCGAGCAACTGCAGCAGATACCAGATCTGCTTTTGCCCTTTGTAGTGTCCGCGCGCATCGCGGCGGATGTACCGGTCTGGCACCTCATAGCGCAACCAGTCCCGGGTCCGGGCCACCACGCGCACGTGGTTGGGCAGCAAGCCGACTTCTTCGTGGAGTTCCCGGAACATCGCCTGTTCGGGCGATTCGCCGCGGTCTATGCCGCCTTGCGGGAACTGCCAGCTGTGGGTGCGTATGCGCTTGCCCCAGAACACCTGGTTTCTTTGGTTGAGCAGGATGATGCCGACGTTCGGCCGAAAGCCGTCCCGGTCAAGCATAATCGAACCCCAAAATCTTTAAACTGCGTCCATTATGCACGGCCCTTGCAGAAAGCGGCGGCAAGCGCGCAGCCTTGCAGGGTTCCGATGAAAGCCTCCCAGTTCTTTATTTCCACGCTCAAGGAAGCACCGGCTGACGCAGAGGTCGCCAGCCACCAACTCATGACCCGTGCGGGCCTCATCAAGAAGCTCGGGGCCGGGATCTACAGCTGGATGCCCATGGGGCTGCGCGTGCTCCGCAAGGTCGAAGCCATCGTGCGCGAGGAAATGAACCGGGCCGGCGCGGTGGAGTTGCTGATGCCGGTGGTGCAGCCGGCCGAGTTCTGGCAGGAAACCGACCGCTGGAACAAGATGGGCCCCGAGTTGATGCGCGTGCAAGACCGGCATGGGCGGGACTTCGTCGTCCAGCCGACGAGCGAGGAGGTTGTCACCGACATCGCCCGCCAGGAGCTGCGCAGCTACAAGCAACTGCCGCGCAACTTCTACCATATCCAGACGAAGTTCCGCGATGAGCGCCGGCCGCGCTTCGGCGTGATGCGCAGCCGCGAGTTCATCATGAAGGACGCCTACAGTTTCGACCGCGACCTGGAAGCCGCCAAGGGCAGCTACCAGGCCATGGCCAAGGCGTACCGCGCCATTTTTGACCGTTTCGGCCTGCGCTACCGCGCCGTCGCTGCCGACAGCGGCGCCATCGGCGGCGACCTGAGCGAGGAGTTCCAGGTGATTGCCGCCACGGGAGAGGACGCCATCGTCTACTGCCCGCAGAGCAGTTACGCGGCCAATATGGAAAAGGCCGAAGCCCTGGCACCGTCCGGCCCGCGCCCCGCGCCCGGCCAGGCCCTGGAAAAGACGCCCACGCCCGGCAAGGCGACCTGCGCCGAGGTGGCGCAGCTGCTCGGCGTGCCCTTGGCCCGCACCGTCAAGTCGCTGGTCCTGGCCACGGACGAGGCGAACGCGGCGGGCGAGATCGTCAAGAGCACCGTCTGGCTGCTGCTGCTGCGCGGCGACCACGACATGAACGAGATCAAGGTTTCCAAGGTGCCCGGCCTGGATGCCGGGTTCCGCTTCGCCACGCTGGCCGAAATCGACGCGCATTTCGGCTGCCAACCCGGCTACCTGGGTCCGATCGGCCTTAAGAAGCCCGTCAAGCTGGTGGTGGACCGCGAAGTGGCCGTCATGGGCGACTGGATCTGCGGCGCCAACGTGGTGGATTTCCACATGACCGGCGTGAACTGGGGCCGCGACCTGCCCGAACCCGACGCGGTGGCCGATCTGCGCAACATCGTGGAAGGCGACCCATCGCCCGACGGCAAGGGTTTGCTGGCGGTCGAGCGCGGCATCGAGGGCGGGCACATCTTCGTGCTGGGCACCAAGTACAGCAAGGCCATGAACGCCACCTTCCTGGACGAGGCCGGCAAGCCGCAGCACATGGAAATGGGCTGCTACGGCATCGGCATCACCCGCCTTCCCGCAGCGGCCATCGAGCAGAACCACGACGAGCGCGGCATCATCTGGCCGGACGCCATCGCGCCATTCACGGTGGTGCTCTGCCCCATCACGCCCGAGCGCTTCCCCGACGTGAAGGCGGCGGGCGAGCAGCTGTATGCGCAGCTCCTGGCGGCCGGCGTGGACGTCATACTGGACGACCGCGGCGAGCGCCCCGGTGCCATGTTCGCCGATTGGGAGTTGATTGGCGTACCGCACCGCGTCACCATCGGCGACCGGGGCCTGAAGGAAGGTCTTGTCGAATACCAGCACCGGCGCGATACTGCGCCGACCAAGATTGCGCTGACCGATATCCTGGCCCACATCAAGGGCCGACTTAGCGTATGAACGTGGGAATGACACGCCGCAGCTGTCTAGCGGCGGCGCTGCCTGTCCTGGCGCCGCTCGGCTGGGCCGTGCCCGCAGCCGCCCACGCGGGCCAGCTGGAAGAGCCCCTGGCCGATTCGGTCCGCTCCGCGCTCAGTGCCGCCATCGCCTTCGAGGCGCCCCCCGAACCCGAATTCGCCAGCACCCAGGAGCGCATCCTGTATTTGCGCTGGCTCACCACCATGAGCGACCGCCTGCGCCGGCGCAAGCTCGACTGGGAAGTACGGCGCGACTTCCTGCAGACCGCGTGGTACGAAAGCCGGCGCGCCGGGCTTGATGTGTCGCTGGTGCTGGGCCTTGTCCAGGTGGAGAGTGCCTTTCGCAAGTACGCCATTTCCAGCGTCGGCGCGCGCGGCTACATGCAGGTCATGCCGTTCTGGACGCGCGTGATCGGCGATGGCGATCCGGGCAAGCTCTTTCACATGCAGACCAACCTGCGCTTTGGCTGCGTGATCCTGCGCCACTACCTGGACCGCGAGCGCGGCGACTTGTACATGACGCTCGGGCGCTACAACGGCAGCCGCGGCCGCGCGCCGTATCCGAACGCGGTGTTCGCGGCGCAGCGCAACTGGCAGTTCGACGGTCGCCTGACCGGCTGATCACCCATCCGCTGGCGCAGCGCCCGCGGGCGCGATGCGCGACACCATCACCTGGTCGATGCGGTAGCTGTCCACGTCGAGCACCTCGAACTTGTAGCCACCCCAGGTCACGCTGTCGGTGCGGCGCGGCACGCGGCGCAGCATCACCATCAGGAAGCCGGCGAGCGTTTCGTATTCCTCGGTATGCGGCAGCGCATCGAGCGAGAGCGCGTGCAGCACGTCCTCGATGGGGGTCACGCCGTCGATCAGCCACGAATCCTCGTCGCGGCGCACGATCTGTTCTTCGTCGGCCGGGCCGACGAGATCGCCCATCACCGTGCTCATCACGTCGTTGAGCGTGACCACCCCGACCACCAGGCTGTACTCGTTGACGATGACGGCGAAGTCCTCGTGCACCTGGCGGAACTGTTCCAGCACTTCCGACAGGGTCAGCCGGTCCGGGACGATGAGCACCTTGCGCACCAGGCTGTCGTCGGCAAGCGAGATCGGCTGGTTGTTCAGCACGCGCTGGAACAGGTCCTTGGCGTCCACATACCCGACCACATGGTCGATGTCGCCTTCGCACACCGGGTAGGTCGAGAACGGCTCGGCGGCGATGCGCAGGCGGATGACGGCGTCCGCGTCGTCGCGCCGGAAGAACGCGATGCGGTCGCGCGGCGACATGGCGCTCGACACCGTGCGGGTATCGGGTTCGAAGACGTTGGTGATGACCTGCTGCTCGCGCGCCGCCAGCACGCCCGCGCGGGCGCCGGCCTCCATCATGGCCAGGATGTCTTCCGAGGTGATGCGGTCGTCGCGCAGCGAAGACAGCCCGAACAAGCGAAAGAGCGCGTCCGCGCAGCGGCTGTACAGCCACACCAGGGGGCGCAGCAGCACCATGCACCAGGCCATGGGCTGGGCCAGACGCAGGACGAGGCGCTCGGGCTCGGCCATGCCCAGGCGTTTGGGAAACAGATCCGCAAACAGGATGAACAGCGAAGTGATCACCAGGAAGGAGGCCAGGAACCCGACGGTCTGCGCCATGGAAGGGGCGAGCCACAGGCCGAGCAAGGCGCTGAGGTGCGGGCTCAACGCGTCTTCACCGACGATGCCCCCGAGGATGGCGACGGCGTTCTGGCCGACCTGAACCACGGTGAAATAGTCGCCCGGCTGCTCCTGCATGCGCAGCACGCGCTCGGCGCGCGCGTCGCCTTCGTCGGCAAGCTGGCGCAAGCGCAGCCGGCGCGCCGCCGCGAGCGAAATCTCGGCCATTGAAAAAAAAGCGCTGGCGGCGATCAGCAGCGCGATGACGAGGAGGCTTTGGGTGAGGGACATGGCACGGGCGCGGGCCCATGCGCGCCCGCCTGCCGAGTGTATCTGTGCGTTCGCCGGCGCCAGCCGCCACCAGCGGGCGCAAAAAAGCCACCCGAAGGTGGCTTGGGGACGGGGCGGCTTGCCCGCTCAGCCTTGCGCGCCCAGCATCTGCTTGAGCTCGCCCGATTCGTACATCTCCATCATGATGTCCGAGCCGCCGATGAACTCGCCCTTCACATAGAGCTGCGGGATGGTCGGCCACTGGCTGTAGTCCTTGATGCCCTGGCGGATTTCATCGTCGTCGAGCACGTTGACGGTGGTGATCTCCTTGGGGTCGACGTCGCAGGCCTTCAGGATCTGGATCGCGCGGCCGGAGAAGCCGCACATGGGGAAGCTGGCCGTGCCCTTCATGAACAAGAGCACGTTGCTGGATTTGACGAGGTCGTCGATGCGTTTCTGGGTGTCGCTCATGGGAGGCTCCAAAGAGGTAGGGCCGTGGGAGGCCGGTGGGGAATGGCGGGATTATTTCATTCTCGGGCGCTGGCCGCCGGTGCAACGCCCTATGCCGGCCAGGTCATTGCGGACTTGCACCTGCACCAGCCCCGCGCCGCGCAGCAGCTGCTGCACGGCGGCCGCCTGGTCCCAGCCGTGTTCCAGCAGCAGCCAGCCGCCGGGCGCCAGGTACCGGCCGGCCTGGGCGGCGATGGCGCGCAGGTCGCGCAGGCCGTCGGGGCCCGCCACCAGGGCCGACAAGGGTTCGTGCCGCAAGGCCGGCAGGTGCGGGTCGCCCTCGGCGATGTAGGGCGGATTGGAGACGATGAGCTCGTATTCGCCCTGCACGCCGGCCAACCAGTCCGAAAGCGCAAAGTGCACCGGCAGGCGCAGCCGGGCGGCGTTGGCGCGTGCCACGGCGAGCGCGTCGGCGCTGGCGTCCACGGCGCTCACCTGGGCGTCCGGGCAGGCCTTGGCCAGGGCCAGGGCGATGGCGCCGCTGCCGGTGCCGAGGTCGAGCACGCGCGGTGCGGCCTGGCCGGCCAGCAGCTCCAGCGCCCAGTCCACCAGGGTTTCGGTGTCGGGCCGTGGGTCGAGTACGCGCGCGTCGATGTCGAGCTCCAGGCCGTGGAAGGCTTTGCGGCCCGTCAGGTAGGCGAGCGGCTCGCCGCCCGCACGGCGCTGGCACAGCGCCCCGTACTGCGCCTGCGCAGCGGGAGGAAGCGGGTCGGTGTCGTGCGCCAGCAGCCAGGCGCGGCCGCCCGCGGGCTGGCCCAGCACGTGCAGCAGCAGGAGCTGGGCATCGATGCGCGCCAGGCCCAGGGCGTGGGCCTGGGCCAGTGCGGCCCCGAGGGTGTGGGGGGGAATCACTATGCTATCAATAGCTGTAAACGCTTACGCAGCAAGCGCTAGAGGCCAATTTGACCCAAATTTTTGCCGTCACAGGCTGCCCTGCTGCATCTCGGCCAGTTGCTCGGCCTCGCGCGCGTGCGCCAGGGCCTGCAGCACCTCGGCCAGGTCGCCTTCCATCACCGCAAGCAGCTTGTACAGCGTGAGGTTGATGCGGTGGTCCGTCAGCCGTCCCTGCGGGAAGTTGTAGGTGCGGATGCGGTCGCTCCGGTCGCCGCTGCCGATCAGACCCTTGCGCTCGGCGGCCTCCTTGGCGGCGCGCTCGCTGCGCTCCTTTTCCTGGATGCGCGCCTGCAGCACCTGCAGCGCCTTGGCCTTGTTGCTGTGCTGGCTGCGCCCGTCCTGGCATTCGGCGACGATGCCGGTGGGCAGGTGGACCACGCGCACGGCGGAGTCCGTCTTGTTGATGTGCTGGCCGCCGGCGCCGCTGGCGCGGAAGGTGTCGATGCGCAGGTCCGCCGGGTTGAGCTTGATGGCCTCGTGCTCGTCCGGCTCGGGCATCACGGCCACGGTGCAGGCGCTGGTGTGGATGCGGCCCTGCGTCTCGGTGGCGGGCACGCGCTGCACGCGGTGGCCGCCCGATTCGAAGCGCAGGCTGCCGTACACGCCGCTGCCACCCGGCCCGCTGCCGTCCGGGCCTTCGATGCGCAGCACGATTTCCTTGTAGCCGCCGAGTTCAGAGGGGCTCTCGCTCACCACCTCCACGCGCCAGCCGGTGTTGGCGGCGTAGCGCGTGTACATGCGCGCCAGATCGCCGGCGAACAGGGCGGATTCGTCGCCCCCGGTGCCGGCGCGGATTTCCAGGAAGGCGTTGCGCGCATCCTGCGGGTCCTTGGGCAGCAGCAGGCGCTGCAGTTCGGCCTCCAGCGCGGGCAGCTCGGCCTCGCCGGCGGCGATCTCCTCCTCTGCCAGCTCGGCCATGTCGGGGTCGTCCAGCATGCCGCGGGCCGATTCCAGGTCGGCTTCGACCTGCCGGTAGCGCGCGTAGCGCCCCGCCACCTGCGTGACTTCGGCGTGCTCGCGCGAGAGGGCGCGGTACTGCCCCATGTCGGCCATGATGTCTTCGCGCGAGAGCAGGAAATCGAGTTCCTCCATGCGCTGGGCGTAGCGTTCCAGCTGGTTCCTGAGAAATGTTTGCATGCGCGAAGGGCTGATAAGCTACCAAAAGAGTAGCTATAAACGTAGGCTGATTAAGCGCTACAGGGGTTTTTTGCTTTGAGAGCGCAAAAACAGGCGCGATGCCGTGCGCGCCGTCGCCTCGCGTGCCTGCGGGTCGCCCGTGCGCAGTTCGGCCATGGTGCCGTGCAGCATCTTGCGCGAGAGCCCGCGCGAGAGCGCCTGCAGCACGGCTTCCACGTCCTCGCCGCGCGCCAGGCGCCGGCGCGCGCGCGCCAGTTCGATGGCGCTCCACTGCTCGGTCTGTTCGTGGATCTGGCGGATCAGCGGCACCACGCCGTGCTGCGGGTCGCGCTGGTCCAGCCAGTGCATGAAGCTTTGCACGCCCGCATCGATGATGGCTTCGGCCTGTTCGACGGCGGCCTGGCGGCTGGCCTGCGCCGTCTGCACCACCGTGGCGAGGTCGTCCACGGTGTAGAGGTAAACGTCCTGCAGCGCCTTGACTTCGGGCTCGATGTCGCGCGGCACGGCCAGGTCGACCATGAACATGGGGCGGTGGCGGCGTTTGCGGAGCGCGCGCTCGACCGCGCCCAGGCCGACGATGGGCAGGGTGCTGGCGGTGCAGCTCACGACGATGTCGAATTCGTGCAGGCGCTCGGGCAGTTCGGCCAGGCGCAGCACCTGGGCGCCGAAGCGCGATGCCAGGTGCTCGCCGCGTTCGAGCGTGCGGTTGGCGATCGCCATGGACGCGGGGTTGCGCGCGGCGAAATGCGTGGCCGTGAGCTCGACCATCTCGCCCGCGCCGATGAACAGCACGCGCGTCTTGCCCAGGTCTTCGAAAATCTGGCCCGCCAGGCGCACCGCAGCGGCCGCCATGCTGATGCTGTGCGCGCCGATCTCGGTCGAGGTGCGCACTTCCTTGGCGACGGCAAAGCTGCGCTGGAACAACTGGTTGAGCGTGCTGCCCAGCGCCCCGGCGCTTTCGGCGGCGCGCACGGCGTCCTTCATCTGCCCGAGGATCTGCGCCTCGCCGAGCACCATGGAATCGAGCCCGCTGGCCACGCGGAAGGCGTGGCGCGCGGCCGTTCCATCTTCCAGCACATAGGCGTGCGAGCGCAGCAGGTCGGTGCTCACTCCGCCGCTCTGCGCCAGCCAGCGCATCGTGTGGTCCAGTGCGCTTTGTTCCCCGGCGCAATAGACCTCGGTGCGGTTGCAGGTGGAAATGATGGCCGACTCGACCCGACGGTGCGGGTTGGCGGCGCCGAGCGCGGCGCGCAGGCCGCTCAGCGTGGGGGCGATCTGGTCGAGCGCGAACGCAAAACGCCCGCGCAGATCGAGCGGCGCGGTGTTGTGGTTGATGCCCAGGGCCCAGACAGACATTGTGGAATTATAAAATCGCCAGCCCGTTCAAGGCGCGCCGCGCCGCGCCTGAGTCTTGACTTGTGTCATGTCCATGGATTTCACCGCCGCCACCCTCCATTTGCTGAACTTCCTGGCCCCCGCCCTGTGCCTGCCGCTGCTGCTCTGGCCGATGGCGCGCCTGGCTTTCGGCCGGCCGGCCGGCGCGCCGCGCTGGTGGGTGCAATGGGGCGTGCAGGCGGCCGTGGGCGTCGCCGTGCTGCTGGCCGGGCTGTGGGTGTTCGGGCGCGACGGCAAGATGCTCACCTATGCAGCGCTGGTGCTGGCCGGTGCCAGCTGCCAGTGGCTGCTGCAACGCGGCTGGCGGCGCTGAGGGCGGCAAGCCCGAGTGGCACCGCGGCGCGGTTGCCGCCTTACGCATAGAAGCGCGCGTTGTTTTCGATCCGCTGGCGCTCGGTTTCAGGAAAGCGCTGCTGCGCCATGAGTCTGGCAATCGCCTGGCGGCCTTCGTCCAGCGCGCCGGCATACCAGGCGCTGCTGGCCAGTTCGTCGAGTGCGCGCCATGCGTAGACGGAAGCATCGACGAACAACACGTCCTGCGGCAGCGCCATGGCTGCGGCGCGCGCGGCATACAGGGAGGCCATGGCGTGCTCGCCCCGCTGGCGCAGGTAGCGCGCCAGCTCGCACAGGGGTTCGGCGCGCGACGGGCGCATGGCGTACGCCGCCAGATACGCCTGCTGGACTTCGGCAGCGGGCTGCTGCAAGCGCTCGCAGAGCACGGCGACCTGGAAGGCGGAAAACCAGCGTTCCTCGTCCCACCCGTCCTGCGCCATGCGTGCCCGGTACCACCGCACGCTGTCTTCCAACAGCCCCGCGTCGCGGTAGGTCTGGGCCAGGTAGAAGGTGTAGCGGGTGTGCCCCGGCTCACGCTGCAGCGCCTGGTGCAGGACGTCGATGTCCTTGAGGTAGGTGGACGGATCGCGTGCCCGTGCGCCGTCTCGGCCGACCACGATCTGCGGCCCGGGCAGCAACTCCCAGCGGTGCGGCCGGTCGCACGTCAGGAATTCGTGCAGCACCCCGACCCAACGCCAGTCCAGGCGCGTGGCTATCAGGCTGTTGCGGCCGTAGTGCCAACCATTGAGCTCGCAGCGAAACAGGTAGCCGTCGCCTCCCAGAGCGGGCCATTGGAAATCTCGCGGCATGACGAGCTGCTCGTCGGCGTCGATGAACAGCACGTAATCGGCCTGCGCCCGCGCCAGATCCAGCGCTTCGTTGCGGTTGTGCGCGAAGTCCTGCCAGGGGCGCTCGTGCAGGCTGCCCGGTACCCCGGCCAGCGCCGCGCGGACTTGATCTTGCGTGCCGTCGCTGGAACCCGTGTCGACGATGACCCAATGGTCGATCCAGGGGCGCACGCTCGCCAGGCAGCGGTGGATCACCGGGCTTTCGTTCTTCACGATCATGCTCAGGCAGATGCGGGGCGGGGCCATGGGAAATGGGTGAGTAAAAAAGTGTGATGTTCGTTACTTATCTGACGAACTTATTAATTGCGCTGAAGATCGCCATTTTCAACTAGGAGCTGCTTTTGAAATCGCGACCGCGCATCCATCCCCTGTTGTCCAGCCTGTTGCTGGGACTGACCCTCACTGTCACGGCCTGCGGCGGCGGTGACGACGCGGGGGGCGTGGTCCCCGCTTCCGGCTTTACCCTGCTCGGCGCAGCGACCGCACCCTCGAATGCGGTTGGCAACGATGGCGACTTCTTTCTCGACAGTTCGACCGGTCGCCTGTATGGGCCCAAGGCCGGAGGTGTGTGGCCGTCTTCCAGCCTCTCCCTCGTGGGTCCCGCAGGCCCTGCCGGCGCCGAAGCGCCACCCGGGCACGGCGTGGGCTCCGTGTTGCTCTCGGGTTCCGGGGAGCCCAATGCGACCGTGGGAAGAGATGGAGACTTTTACGTAGATATAAACACTTTTAGCGTCTACGGACCGAAATCTGGTGGATTCTGGCGTGGCGTCGTAGGCAACTTGCACGGCAGTGTGGGGCCAGAGGGGCCTGCCGGCCCGGCGGGCGCGCCTGGGGCGACGGGCGCCACCGGAGCCGCCGGTCCCGCCGGCCCGACGGGTGCGGCAGGTGCCCCCGGTGCCGCGGGCGCGACCGGTGCGACCGGTGCGACCGGTGCGACGGGGTCGACGGGCGCCACGGGCCCCGCTGGCTCGGCAGGTGCCACCGGCGCCACCGGGCCTGCTGGAAGCACGGGCGCCACCGGCGCCACGGGAGCCGATGGTGCGGCGGGCCCGGCGGGCCCCGCGGGGGCTACCGGCGCTACCGGGCCTGCGGGAAGTGCCGGTGCCACCGGAGCTACAGGTGCTACTGGAGCTACCGGAGCCGATGGTGCGGCGGGCCCGGCGGGCCCCGCGGGTGCTACCGGTGCCACCGGGCCTGCGGGAAGCACCGGTGCCACCGGAGCTACCGGAGCTACCGGAGCCGACGGTGCGGTGGGCCCGGCCGGCCCCGCGGGCGCTACCGGCGCCACCGGGCCTGCGGGAAGCACCGGCGCCACGGGAGCCACGGGTGCCGATGGGTCTGTGGGCCCCGCAGGCCCCGCAGGCGCGACGGGTGCCACGGGGGCGACAGGGCCGGCCGGGGCAGCTGGGGGGGGCGCGACCTTCAGCTACTTCATCGCGGACAGCAACAGTTCCGGAGCCGGCACGTACTACTTGATTTTCGGCACCGGTGCCAACCTGTTTCCTGAAACCGCGGTGATCACCCCCACGGCATGCAACAGCATCAAGCTGACGGCGGCGCTGGGCGGCACCTTGGCAGGCCTGACCTCCGGCTACACCCTGGAGGTGATGAACCTGGACCCTGTGTTGGGACTCGGCGTTCCCGTCGGTCTGGTGTGCTCGCTGAACCCGGCCAGCCGAACCTGCTCGTCCACGATGCCGACTTTTGCCCCTGCGGGTAGCTTGCTGCAGCTGCGCATGACCGGTACACAAGCTTTCAACACCTGGACCGGGGCGCTGTATGCCAGCCTGGCCTGCCAGTCCTAGTCGGGACGGAACAGGTCCAACCGGTCGGTGATGATGCCGTCCGTCCCCAGCGCCCATAGGGCCTGGGCGGCGGCCGGCTCGTTCACCGTGTAGCTGAGTGCGCGCAGACCCAGGGCGTGGGCGTGGGCGACCAGGGCAGCGTCCCAGAGGCCGTGCCGACACACCAGGGCCACGCAGTCCAGGGTCCGCGCTTGCTCGATGCAGCCGGCCCACAGGCTGTCGAGCAGCAGGGCGCGGGGCAGGGCCGGCGCGGCCACCTGCGCGGCGGCCAGGGATTCGGGCTGGAAGGACGACAGCAGCGGCGGCACAGCCGCCCCGGCCCACAGGCGCGCGGCGTGCTGGGCGACCACGGTGCCGGTGCGCGCCTCCTGCCCCGGCGTGGGCTTGATTTCGATGTTCAGGTGCAGGCCGTTGGCCAGGCAAAAACGGGCGATGTTGTCCAGGCTGGGTGGGGGTTCGCCAGCCCATGCGGGAGCGAGCCAGCTGCCGGCGTCGCAGCGGGCGAGTTCGGCGTAATCGCGCTCGCCGGCCGTGCCGGTGCCGTTGGTGGTGCGCTCCAGCGTGCTGTCGTGCAGCAGGAAGGGCAGGCCGTCGCGGCTGAGCTTGGCGTCGCATTCGAACATGCGGTAGCCGTACTGCTGCGCCCCGAGGCGAAAGGCGGCCAGCGTGTTCTCGGGGGCCAGCCGGCCGGCGCCGCGGTGCGCGATCCAGCGCGGGTAGGGCCATGGGGTATTCATTGCAATCTCCTTGGTGTGCCGTACGGCATCAGGACTCTGAGACTGGCGCGGGTCAGGCCAGCGACCGCCGCGCAAGGGCCGCCCCGCCGCGCTGGCGGTGTCCCCCTTCCCGGCGTAAGCCGAGAGAAGGGGGAAGGCGCGCAGCGCCTCAGGGGGATGTCACTTTCTCTTCCCGCTGGCGGCGTCAAAAGTGTGCACCCGGCCGTCGCGCGGCGTGACGTGGATGCGGCTGCCGGGCGCGGGGGCCGGGCCGCTTTCCTCGACGCGCACGATCAGCGCCTCGCCGTTCAGGCGGCCGTAGATCAAGCGTTCGGCGCCGAGCAGTTCGACCGTGTCGACCTCGACCTCCCAGCCGCCCGCGCCGACGTCGAAGTGCTCGGGGCGGATGCCCAGCAGGGTGCCGGGCTGCGTGCCCGGCGCTTTTTCGAGCAGGTTCATGGGCGGTGAGCCGATGAAGCTGGCGACGAAGGTGGTTGCCGGCCGGTGGTACACCTCCTCGGGCGTGCCGAACTGCTCCATGTTGCCGCCGTTCATGACGATCATGCGCTGCGCCAGCGTCATGGCCTCGACCTGGTCGTGCGTCACGAACAGGCTGGTGATGCGGAGCTCGCGGTGCAGCTTCTGGATCTCCAGGCGGGTCTGGGCGCGCAGCTTGGCGTCCAGGTTGGACAGGGGTTCGTCGAACAGGAACACCTGCGGCTGGCGCACGATGGCGCGGCCCATGGCCACGCGCTGGCGCTGACCGCCAGAGAGTTCGCGCGGCTTGCGCTCCAGCAGGTGGCCCAGCTCCAGGATCTTTGCCGCCTTGTCCACGCGGGTCTTGATCTCGTCCTTGGGCACCTTGGCGATCTTGAGCCCGTACGCCATGTTGTCGAACACGCTCATGTGCGGGTAGAGCGCGTAGTTCTGGAACACCATGGCGATGTCGCGCTGGGCGGGCTCGAGGTCGTTGACCACGCGCTCGCCGATGAGGATTTCGCCGCCGGTGACTTCCTCCAGCCCGGCGACCATGCGCAGCAGCGTGGATTTGCCGCAGCCGGAGGGCCCGACGATGACGACGAACTCGCGGTCGTGGATGTCGGCGTTCACGCCGTGGATCACCTGGTTGGCCTTGGGCCCGATGCCATAGCGTTTGACGATGTTGCGCAGGGTGATGGATGCCATATTGCTCTTTTAATAATAGCTATAAACGCTTACTGGATAAGCGCTAGGTGCCATTTTTACTCTATTTTTCGGTATCGACCAGGCCCTTGACGAACCACTTCTGCATCAGCACCACGACGAGCGCCGGCGGCAGCATGGCGAGGATGGCGGTGGCCATGACCACGTTCCAGTCGTTGGCGGCGTCGCCGCCGGCGATCATGCGTTTGATGCCGATCACCACCGGGTACATGTCCTCGCTGGTGGTGGCCAGGAGCGGCCACAGGTACTGGTTCCAGCCGTAGATGAACTGGATGACGAACAGCGCCGCGATCGAGGTGCTGGAGAGCGGCACCAGCACGTCCTTGAAGAAGCGCATGGGGCCGGCGCCGTCCATGCGCGCCGCCTCGACCAGCTCGTCGGGCACGGTCAGGAAGAACTGGCGGAACAGGAAGGTCGCGGTGGCCGAGGCGATCAGCGGCACGGTGAGGCCGGCGTAGCTGTTGAGCATGCCGAGGTCCGAGACCACCTGGTAGGTCGGGCCGATGCGCACCTCGACCGGCAGCATCAGGGTGACGAAGATGGCCCAGAAGCACAGCTGCTTGAACGGGAAGCGGAAGTACACCACGGCAAAGGCCGAGAGCAGCGAGATGGCGATCTTGCCCACCGTGATGACCATGGCGGTGACGAAGCTCACCCACATCATGCGCGCCACGGGGGCGGTGGAGCCGGCGCCGTCGCCGCCGCCGAGCAGGGCCGTCTTGTACGTCTCCCACAGGTTGCCGCCGGGCAGCAGCGGCATGGGTGCCTGCACGATGTCCTGCGCCGTATGGCTGGAGGCGACGAACGCCAGGTACAGTGGAAACGCGACGATGGCCACGCCCAGCCACATCACGGCGTGCGAGAGCACATTCAAAACGGGATTGCGTTCAACCATGGGCGCAGGGGTTGTGTTGGAAAGGGCTGCTTGCGGCGCACGGCGCCAGGCGGCAGGGGATGGAGGTCAATACGTCACCTTCTTCTCGACATAGCGGAACTGCACCACCGTGAGCGCGATGACGATGACCATCAGCACCACCGACTGCGCGGCCGAGCCGCCCAGGTCGAGCGCCTTGAAGCCGTCGTAGTAGACCTTGTAGACCAGGATGGCCGTGTCCCGCCCCGGCCCGCCCTGGGTGGTGGCGTCGACGATGGCGAAGGTGTCGAAGAAGGCGTACACCATGTTGATCACCAGCAGGAAGAAGGTGGTGGGCGTGAGCAGCGGGAACTGGATGCTCCAGAAACGCCGCCACGGCCCGGCGCCGTCCATGGCCGCGGCCTCGATGAGCGATTTGGGGATGGATTGCAGCCCCGCCAGGAAGAACAGGAAGTTGTAGGAAATCTGCTTCCACACGGCCGCCAGCACGATCAGCGTCAGCGCGTGGCCCGAGTCGAGCAGGTGGTTCCAGTGGATGCCGATTTTCTCCAGCCCGTACGCCACCACGCCCAGCGTCGGCGAGAACATGAACACCCACAACACGCCAGCCACGGCAGGCGCCACGGCGTAGGGCAGGATGAGAAAGGTCTTGTAGAACATGGCGCCGCGCACGATGCGGTCGGCGAACACGGCCAGGACGAGCGAAATCGAGATGCCCAGCGCGGCCACCAGCAGAGAGAACCAGGCGGTGGTCTTGAACGAATCGAGGTAGGCCTCGTCGGTGAACAGCTGGCGGAAGTTTTGCAGCCCCACCCATTCGGTGGACGTGCCGAAGGCGTCCTGCATCTGCAGCGATTGCAGCAGCGCCTGGCTGGCGGGCCAGAAGAAGAACACCGTGATCACCGCCAGTTGCGGCGTCAGCAGCAGCCAGGGCAGCCACCCGGAGCGGAACAGAACGCGTTTTTCCATGGGTCCGTCTCAATTGCAGCGACCCGCCGCGCTGTGGGGCAGTGCGGCGGGTCGCGGGTAGAAGCGGGCGCGGGCGCGCCCGTCGGGTTCAGCCCTTGTTGGCTTTCTGGAAGCGTTCGAGCTGTTCGTTGCCGCGTTTCACGGCGGTGTCCAGCGCTTCCTTGGCGCTCTTCTTGCCGGCCCAGATCTGTTCGGTTTCCTCGTCGATGATGGTCCGGATCTGGTTGAAGTTGCCCAGGCGGATGCCGCGCGACTTGTCGGTCGTCTTGCGGATCATCTGCGTGACGGCCACGTCGGTGCCGGGCTTTTCCTTGTAGAAGCCGGATTTCTCCGTCAGCTCGAAGGCGGCCATGGTGATGGGCAGGTACCCGGTGCGCTTGTGGCTGGCCGACTGCACCTCGGCGTTCGAGAGGTAGGAGAAGAAGTCCGCCACGCCCTTGTAGTTGGCCGCCGGCTTGCCCGACATCACCCACAGGCTGGCGCCGCCGATCACGGTGTTCTGCGGCGCGCCGTCCACGTCGGGGTAGTAGGGCAGCTGGCTGATGCCGTAGGCGAACTTGGCTTCCTTGCTGACGCGCGCGTACAGGCCCGAGGAGCCGGTGATCATGGCGCACTCGCCCGAGGGGAAGGAGACGTCCGCCGCGTTGGCCCGGCCCTTGTAGACGAACAGGCCCTGCTTGGCCATGTTGGCCAGGTTCTCGAAATGGCGCAGGTGCAGCGGCGAATTGAACGCCAGGCGTGCCGAGGTGCCGCCAAAGCCGTTGTTCTGGGTGGCGAACAAGGTGTTGTGCCAGGTGGAGAAGCTCTCGAGCTGCGTCCAGCTGATCCAGCTCGTGGTGAAGGGGCACTTTTCGCCGTTCGCCTTGAGCTTGGCGGCCGCGGCCACGACCTCCGGCCAGGTGGTGGGCGCCTTGTTCGGGTCGAGCCCCGCCGCCTTGAACTTGTCCTTGTTGTAATAGAAGATGGTCGTCGAGCTGTTGAACGGGAAGCTCAGCATCTGACCGTTCGGCGCCGTGTAGTAGCCGGCCACGGCGGGGATGTAGGCCTTCGGGTCGAACTTGGCCTTGCCCTGCTGCATGACCTCGCCCACCGGCTTGACGGCGGCCTTGGCGGCCATCATGGTGGCCGTGCCGACTTCGTAGACCTGCAGGATGTCCGGCGCGTTGCCGGCGCGGAAGGCGGCGATCGCGGCGGTCATGTTTTCGTCGTACGTGCCCTTGAACGTGGGCACCACCTTGTATTCCTTCTGGCTGGCGTTGTAATCCTTGGCCAGGTCGTTGACCCACTCGCCCAGCGGCCCGCTCATCGCGTGCCACCATTGGATTTCCGTCTGGGCATGGGCAGCGGTGCTCCCCATGACGGCGAGGGCGGCGCAGGTGGCGAGCAAACGGTATTTCATCGAGAGACTCCTGGAAGTGAAACGCGGATCCTGTAGCGGCACTGTGACATTCCTATGTCGCCGCGGGGATGACAGGGCTTTTTAACCACCGTTCGCTGGTTGGAATGAGCGGGTTAACCCCGGTGGCGGGCCCGAAAAAATTCCCTGTCGCAGGTAGTGGCGCCTGCCCGCCGATTTGGATGCTGCGCTGCAACATGCTAGGGTGCCGGCTTTCTTCCACTTCGCCGGCCCGACCGTTGTTCCATGAGCGCTGCTGCCCCCACGTCCCTCGATAAAAGCAAGATCAAGTTCCTGTTGCTCGAAGGCCTGCACCCCTCTGCCCTGCAAGTGCTGCGCAATGCCGGCTACGAGCAGATCGACGCGCTGCCGGGCGCCCTGCCGCAGGAGCAGCTGATCGAGCGCATCCGCGACGTGCATTTCATCGGCATCCGCTCGCGCACCCAGCTCACCGCCGAGGTGTTGGCCCAGGCGCACAAGCTGGTCGCCATCGGGTGCTTCTGCATCGGCACCAACCAGGTGGACCTGAACGCGGCGCGCGAGCGCGGCATCGCGGTGTTCAATGCACCGTTTTCCAACACCCGCTCGGTGGCCGAACTGGTGCTGGCCGAAGCCATCCTGCTGCTGCGTGGCATTCCGGCGCGCAACGCCTCGGCGCACCGCGGCGGCTGGCTCAAGTCGGCCGACAACGCCTTCGAGACGCGCGGCAAGACGCTGGGCATCGTCGGCTACGGCGCCATCGGCTCGCAGCTCTCGGTGCTGGCCGAATCGCTGGGCATGCACGTGATCTTCCACGACGTGGTCGCCAAGCTGCCGCTCGGCAACGCGCGCCAGGCGGCCAGCCTGACCGAGCTGCTGGGCGCGAGCGATGTGGTCAGCCTGCACGTGCCCGAGTTGCCGTCGACGAAATGGATGATCGGCGCCAAGGAGATCGCCGCGCTCAAGCCGGGCGCGGTGTTCATCAACGCCTCGCGCGGCACGGTGGTGGAAATCGAGCCGCTCGCCGAGGCGCTGCGCGCCGGGCGCCTGCTGGGCGCCGCGGTGGACGTGTTCCCGGTCGAGCCGCGCAGCAACAAGGACGAATTCGAGAGCCCGCTGCGCGGCCTGGACAACGTCATCCTGACGCCGCACATCGGCGGGTCGACCCTGGAGGCCCAGGCCAACATCGGCATCGAGGTGGCGGAAAAGCTGGTGCGCTACAGCGACAACGGCACCTCCATCACCTCGGTCAACTTTCCCGAAGTGGCGCTGCCGCCGCAGCGTGGCACGCACCGCATCCTGCACGTGCACCGCAACGTGCCGGGTGTGATGTCGGACATCAACCAGGTGTTCGCCGAGAACCACATCAACGTCGCTGCGCAGTACCTGCAGACCAACGAATCCATCGGCTACGTGGTGATGGACATCGACGCCGCCTCGTCCGATCTGGCGCTGCAAAAGCTCCAGCAGGTGCAGAACACGCTGCGCTGCCGGGTGCTGTTCTAGCCGGGCAGCAAGGGGCGGCCCCCTAAAGACGCTGGCGTGCGCCCCGGCGCGGAAAGCGGGGCGTCTTTAAAATCGCGGGTTCCCGGGCGCAGGCGCGCCTGCCGGCTGCTCCACCCCAGGTTCCCACGAATGAATGCTCCCACCGCATTGGCCAGCTTGCTGGCGCAACCCCCCGAGCCCGTGCGACTGCGCGAGATTCCGTACAACTACACCAGTTTTTCCGACCGCGAAATCGTCATCCGCCTGCTCGGCGCGCCCGCCTGGGAGACCCTGCTGCAGCTGCGGGGCGAGCGCGACACCGGCCGCTCGGCGCGCATGCTCTATGAGGTGCTGGGCGACATGTGGGTCGTGCAGCGCAACCCCTACCTGCAAGACGACCTGCTCGGCAGCCGCGAGCGGCGCCGGCAGCTCGTGCAGGCGCTGGAGCACCGCCTGGGCGAAGTCCACAAGCGCCGCACGCCGCAGGTGGCGCCCGAGCGCGATGCGCTGGTGGGCGAGCTGCTGGACGCGGCCACCGCCGCGGTGCGCCGGTTCGACGCGGCGTTCGACGCGGCGGCGCAACTCCGCCGCGAAGCGCGCCGCACGTTGGGGCGGCTGACGGCCAAGGACAACATCAAGTTCGACGCGCTGTCCCGCGTCAGCCACGTGACCGACGCGACCGACTGGCGCGTGGAATACCCCTTCGTGGTGCTCACGCCCGACACCGAGGCCGAGATGGCCGGGCTGGTCAAGGGCTGCATCGCGCTCGGCCTGACCATCATCCCGCGCGGCGGCGGCACCGGCTACACCGGCGGCGCGATCCCGCTGACCGACAAGAGCGCCGTCATCAACACCGAGAAGCTCGAAGCCATGACGGCGGTGGAAATGCGCGCGCTGCCGGGCGTGGCGGGTGAGGTCGCCACCGTCTGGACAGAGGCCGGTGTCGTCACGCAGCGCGTGGCGGACGCCGCCGAGGCGGCCGGCTACGTCTTCGCGGTCGACCCGACCAGCGCCGAGGCCTCCTGCGTGGGCGGCAACGTCGCCATGAACGCCGGCGGCAAGAAGGCCGTGCTCTGGGGCACGGCGCTGGACAACCTGGCGAGCTGGCGCATGGTCACGCCCGACGCCGAATGGCTGGAAGTGACGCGCCTGGACCACAACCTGGGCAAGATCCACGACGCCGAGGTGGCGAGCTTCGAGCTGCAGTATTTCGCCGCCGACGGCAAGACGCGGCTGCGCAGCGAGCGCCTGGACATCCCCGGGAAGCGCTTTCGCACCGAGGGCCTGGGCAAGGACGTGACGGACAAGTTCCTCGCCGGCCTGCCGGGCATCCAGAAGGAGGGCTGCGACGGGCTCATCACCAGCTGCCGCTGGATCGTGCACCGCATGCCCACGCACACGCGCACCGTGTGCCTGGAGTTCTTCGGCAACGCCAAGGACGCCGTGCCCAGCATCGTCGAGATCAAGGAGTTCATGTTTGCCGAGCAGCGGCGCTCCGGCGTGGTGCTGGCCGGCCTGGAGCACCTGGACGACCTGCCGAAGATGGTGCTGGTCGGCGACATCGCCGGCGACGACCCGGACATGGTCGCGCGCGCGACCAGCGAGGTGGTTCGCATTGCCAACTCGCGCAGCGGCGAGGGCTTCATCGCTATTCAAGCCGAGGCGCGCAAGAAGTTCTGGGCCGACCGCAAGCGCACGGCGGCGATTTCGCGCCACACCAACGCCTTCAAGATCAACGAGGACGTGGTCATCCCGCTGCCGCGCATGGCCGAGTACACCGACGGCATCGAGCGCATCAACATCGAACTCTCGCTGCAGAACAAGCTGGCGCTGTGCGACGCGCTGGAAGGCTTCCTGGCGCGCGGCCCGCTGCCGCTCGGCGCGGCGGGGGCGGAATCCGGCGACGCCATTTCGCCGGAAATGCTGGCCGAGCGCGTGCACGAGGCGCTGGACGTGGTGCAGCAGGCGCGCGCGCTCTGGTCCGGGTGGCTGCAGGACGTGAACGCGCTGTTCCCGCAGCTGCAGGACCACAGCCTGCGCGCCAGCTGGAAGGCGCAGATCCTCGCGCCCTTGCGCGGCATCTTCGCCGGCGACGCGCTTGCGCCCATCCTGGCCGAGTGCGTGGCCATCCACCGGCGCGTGCTCAAGGGCCGCGTCTGGGTCGCCCTGCACATGCACGCCGGCGACGGCAACGTGCACACCAACATCCCCGTCAACAGCGACGATTACGCCATGCTGCAGACTGCGCACGCAGCGGTGGGCCGCATCATGCGCCTCGCGCGCAGCCTGGGCGGGGTGATCTCGGGTGAGCACGGCATCGGCATCACCAAGCTCGAATACCTGAGCGACGAAGAGCTCGCGCCCTTTGCCGACTACAAGCGGCGCGTGGACCCGCAGGGCCGCTTCAATAAGGGGAAACTGCTACGTAATCAGGAGCTATCAACGCTTACTGGGCAAGCGCTGGAGGCCGATTTCGCATCAAATTTGCGCTTGGCCGACCTGACCCACGCCTACACCCCGAGCTTCGGCCTGATGGGGCACGAATCGCTCATCATGCAGCAGAGCGACATCGGCGCCATTGCCGATTCGGTCAAGGATTGCCTGCGCTGCGGCAAGTGCAAACCGGTGTGCGCCACGCACGTGCCGCGCGCCAACCTGCTGTACTCCCCGCGCAACAAGATCCTCGCCACCTCGCTCTTG
>Ga0066256_1000534_pt1 | contig 94778 bp, 95 predicted proteins | sample ThiBio_1000_biof_FD_87107 | JGI IMG/M metagenome (GOLD analysis project Ga0066256, IMG submission 87107) | Wastewater bioreactor microbial communities from Cape Town, South Africa - Thiocy_expt_1000_biof (version 2) | ecosystem: Engineered > Bioreactor > Thiocyanate-remediating >... | reverse complement strand
ATGGGTGGCGCTCGCGAATTTGCAAGGAAACGAGCCGATTACACCGAAAACCTGCAATACGCGCTAGTGGCGATCGTCTCGAAAGCCAGCATCGGTGCGGGGTGGCGGGTTGTTCAGGTCCGACTAACTAGCATGCAGTTCTTACCCGTCCGGCTCTCTCCAGGCGCAGACCTTCGTCGTACCTTACAAGACGACGTGGGGAGTCTGAATACAGATTCAGCCTTCGTTGTTGCGGGCATCGGCAGCCTGGTCGAGGCCAGTATTCGGTACGCGGGTGAATCCAAAGAGACCGTGCTTGCGGGTCCGCTCGAGATCCTGAGCCTATCGGGGAGTCTCAGCCCCGCAGGCGCACACCTGCACATGTCTGTCTCCGATGCGTCTGGTCGCGTGTATGGTGGCCATGTTGGCTATGGCAACACGATCAGAACGACAGCAGAGATTCTCCTGGCACTCCTACCAGATGGGTCTCTCACGCGTGAACACGACGCAAAAACCGGGTTCAACGAGTTGGTTGTCCGCCATCGGTTGTGAACGCAGGATGCCGCCTAATCCTTCCATTGAACTGACATGCTCCGGAAAGCCGGATCACGCAGCTCATGTCAAACGTTGTGCGTCACACACAGCCATCTCGAAGTTTTGACGCAACTCTCGCCACTGCTGTTGCACTCGAGGCGTCAGACCTCGCAACCAAGTTCATAGGTATTCGCGATGCTGGATCCACAGCCCTTTGTCCGTGAAGCAGGAGCCGGGCCGGCCATCGTTTGCATTCACTCGAATGCAAGTACCTCCAGTCAGTGGCGCGGCCTCATGGACCTGCTCGCTCAGAGGTACCACGTCTTGGCCCCGGACTCCTACGGGTCCGGCAAGACCGCGGAATGGCCATCTGATCGCGTAATCCGCCTGCAGGACGAGATCGATCTACTGGAACCGGTCTTTGCAAGGATAGGCGAATCGTTTGTGCTCGTCGGCCATTCCTATGGCGCAGCGATCGCCCTCCTGGCGGCTCTGCGTTACCCAAGGCGCGTCCGAGCGCTCGTGCTGTACGAGCCCACGCTGTTTGCGGTCGTGGACACTCGGCAATCACCTCCCAACGGTGTCGATGGAATCCGAAACGTCGTTCTCGCAGCCGGCGCGGCACTGGACACCGGTGACCAAGATCTGGCTGCTCGCCACTTCATCGACTTCTGGATGGGAAGCGGGAGCTGGGAAGCCACTCCGGCGCAGCGCAAGCCGTCGATCACAGGCTCGGTCGCCAATGTACGGCGCTGGGCCCATGCACTGTTCACCGAACCGACGCCTGTCGAAGCCTTCGCCACGCTGGACGTTCCGGTGCTCTACATGATAGGAGAAGACTCGCCCGAGTCGGCGCACGCTGTCGCTCGTGTCCTGCTGCCGGTGCTGAGCCGCGTCGAGGTCATCCGCTTTCCGGGCCTGGGTCATATGGCGCCGGTAACTCACCCCGAGGTGGTGAATGCAGAAATCGTGCGATTCCTGGGCGAGGTCTAACCATTCGTTCCACCTGCGTGCGGAGGCTGGCGCAGCCAGCCTCCGCACGCAGGTGAGCTCGAACGTCGTGCGCCATCTCACTGGCACCGACTTTTTCCGCCCGTGTAACCTTTTGCCCTCGGAGACGAAATGAAGGAATCTCTCAAGCCAGGCATCGAATACGAGCACAAGTTCAAAGTGCCTCCATCGAAAACCGTTCCGACCCTGTACCCCGAGTCGGCCGAGTTTGTCGCAATGCCTGAAGTCTTTGCTACGGAATTTCTTGTTGGCTTTCTTGAGTGGGCGTGCATCAAGGCAATCAATCCACATCTCGATTGGCTGAAAGAACAAACCGTTGGAACCCACATCGACGTAAGCCATGAGGCAGCCACACCACCGGATCTTGAGGTCACGGCGACTGTCGAATTGATTGCCGTCGAAGGGAAAAACTCATATTTTCTGTCGAGGCTCACGACAGTGTAGACCTGATTTCAAAAGGCCGGCACGAGCACTTCGTCATCGACAAGGAGAAATTCGATGCCAGGGTGGGAGCAAAGGCGGTCGGCGCATAACCCGGGCGGCAGGGTCTGGCCGAGATGCTGACGCAGGCGTTGGTGCTGATCACATCCGGCTCGGGCTTCGGTCTGTTGCCGCCGGGTTCGATCGTGTTTTCGATTCTTGCCCTGCCGGCCGTCGGCGTTGCCGCGCTCATGGCCGGATTCCGCTTGCGCTCGAGGAAATACTGATGTCGACTTTTCAGGGGCTGTTATTTCTGCTTTTCGGCGCCAGCCTGTTGTGGATGGACTATCGGGCATTGCGCAGTGGCTGGCTACCCTGCGGCCCGAACGGATTTAGAGGCAGGCTGGAGTTCAGGAAGAACGAGCAGCCGGTGAGGTTCTGGGTGATGTTTGCCCTCTATGGTGCTGGCGGCCTATGGCTGCTGGTTCTTGCCTTGCAGCTTCTCGCCGGACAGGCCGCACCTTTGCCGCTTCGTTGACCTATCCTGATCAGGAACCTGCCCGTGGCCGACGTGCTCAATCTGCTGATCAAAATCGGACCCATGGTCCTGCTGTTGGGCCTGATCGCGTCGATTGTCCTGGCGGTGTTCGGATTGGCACGCCGGGAAGACGACAAGGCGAGATGGCTGGTCCGTTACGTTCTGGGTTCAGTCGTGATCGGTATCGTTGCGTTGTTCGCCGGCACGGCATTGGGCATTGCAGTGTTCTGCTCGTCCGAAAAGATGGGCAACCTCTGCGGCTTGGGCGGCGTCTTCGGTTCGGGGCCGCTTCTGGCGGGTATTTCCCTTGCCATCCATGCTTACCGTCGCGTGCGGGGAGCGAGCAATGCGTCCTGACAACGCTCTCCAGACGACCTAGATCGTCCTGTATTCGTAGTGCTCGAGGACGTGCGTGTCGCTCCACGCGGCCGCCTCGTCGAGCAGGCTCTGGTGGGTCAGCGGGAAGCGCTGCGCCCACGCCCTGGGCATCTCCAGGCGCAGCGAGCGGCGGCGCAGGAACAGCGCCGGGGTGGGCACCTCGCGCCCGTCGCGCGCCCGATGCAGGATCACTGCCGTGCGCAGCGCGATGATGGTGAGCCAGCCGAGGTCGTCCTCGACCAGCCCGCGCAGTTTGCGCAGGCCGCCCGTCTGCGCCAGCGCGAGCTGCGCCAGCGCGGCCTGCTCGCGCTGCGAGAACCCCGGCATGTCGGCGCAGGCGAGGATGTAGGCCGCATGCTTGTGGTAGCCCTCGTGGGAGATCGAGCGGCCGACGTCGGCCAGCTCCGCCGCCCAGGCGAGCATCTGGCGCCGCGCCTGCAGCTCCTCGCGCGCGCTGCGTGCGCCCTGGTCGAACAGCGCCAGGGCGGTGTCGCGCACGCGCTGCGCGTGGGTGCGGTCGATACCGTGGCGCGCCAGCATCTGCGCCACGGTCACCGCGCGCACGTCGTGGCCGGCGCTGCGCCCGAGCAGGTCGTGCAGCACGCCGTGGCGCAGCGCGCCGTAGCAGTAGCGCATGGATTCGATGCCCAGCTCGTCGAAGGCGGCCATCATCACCGCCAGCCCGCCGGCGAGCACCGGCCGGCGATCCGGCCGCAGGCCGGCGAGCCGCACCGCATCGACGTGCCCGGCCTCGATCAGGGCGGCGTGCATGCGTGCCAGGGAGTCGCGGTCGAGCTCCTCGGCGCCCCACTGGGCCTGGGCGATCTGCCACAGCGACTTGGCCGTGCCCGAGGTGCCGGCGGCGTAGCGCCAGCCATGGTCGCGGAAGGGGCCCGCAACGTCGGCGAACACGCCGCGCGCCGCATAGTACGCGTGCTCGAACGACGCGCGTTCGACGCGCCCGCCGGCGAAATGAAGTGTCGACAGCGAAATGCAGCCGACGGCGGCCGACTCGAGCACCGAAGGCGCCATGTCGGTGCCGATCACGCACTCGGTCGAGCCGCCGCCGATGTCGACCACCAGCCGCGGCTGGCCGTCGGCGGGCAGGGCATGGGCGGCGCCGAGATAGATCAGGCGTGCCTCCTCCAGCCCCGAGATGATCTCGATCGGGAAGCCCAGCGCGGCCTCGGCGGTGGCCACGAACTGCCGGGCATTGCGCGCCACGCGAAAGGTGTTGGTCGCCACCGCGCGCACCGCGTCGGGCGCGAACGAACGCAGCCGCTCGCCGAACATGGCGAGCGCCATCAGGCCGCGGTTGCGCGCGCCTGCCTCGAGCGTGCCGTCGCGGCGCAGGCCGGCGGCCAGGCGCACCGTCTGCTTGATGCTGTCCAGCGGCAGCACCAGATCGCCGAGCGCCGAGGGCTCGATGCGACCGATCAGCAGGCGAAAGCTGTTCGAACCGAGATCGACCGCCGCCAGTAGACCATATCCGGGCATCGTGAGTACGTGGCATCCTTCCAGGACGAAGTATGACAAACCCGATGGGCCGCAAGAGCAGCGTCACGAAACCGTCACATCGCCGTGCCAGAGTGCGCGGCATGGACGCGCGTACCGGCCAGGAGCCGCGGCTGCTCAATCGCGAGCTCGGCATCCTCGCCTTCAACGAACGCGTGTTCGCGCAGGCCGAGGACCCATCGGTGCCCCTGCTCGAGCGGCTGCGCTTCCTCGCCATCGTCAGCAGCAACCTCGACGAGCTGTTCGAGATCAGGGTCGCCGAGCTCGAGCAGCGCCTGATGATCGGCCGCGGCGATACCGCGGCGATCCGCGCCGGGCTCGAGGCGATCCACCAGCGCGCGCGCCGCCTGGTGGCGCGGCAGTACGCCCTGCTCAACGACACCCTGCTGCCGCAGCTCGCCGACGCAGGCGTCGTGGTGCACACCAGCCTGAACTGGTCCGAGGCCCAGCGCCAGTGGGCCGAGCGCCTCTTCGATACCGAGATCGAGCCCCTGCTCACGCCGATCGCGCTCGATCCGGCCCATCCGTTCCCGCGCATCCTCAACAAGAGCCTGAACTTCGTGATCGAGCTCGACGGCCGCGACGCCTTCGGCCGCCGCGCCGGCATCGCGATCGTGCAGGCGCCGCGCGTGCTGCCGCGCATCGTACGCGTGCCGCCCGAGATCTCCGGCGCGCCGCACGGCGTGATGCTGCTGACCTCGATCGTGCAGGGCTTCGTCGACCGGCTGTTCCCCGGGCTCGCGGTGCGCTCGGTGCACCAGTTCCGCCTCACCCGCAACAGCGAGCTGTTCGTCGACGACGAGGAGGTCACCGACCTGCGCGTGGCCCTGCAGGACGAGCTGGTGCAGCGCCACTACGGCGACGAAGTGCGCCTGGAGGTCTCCGAGGGCATCCCCGAGGCGCTGGTGGCCCGCCTGCTGCGCGAGTTCGAGCTGGAGCAGCAGGACTGCTACCGCGTCGCCGGCCCGGTGAACCTGGCGCGGCTGGCCCAGATCGTGGACCTGGTCGACGTGGCCGGGCTGAAGTACCCGGCCTTCGAACCCTCGGTACCGGCCGTGCTGCGCGAACGCGACCTGTTCGCCGCCATCCGCAAGAACGACATCCTGGTGCATCACCCCTACGAATCGTTCGCGCCGGTGATGGAGTTCCTGGCCAGCGCGGCGCACGACCCGCGCGTCGTGGCGATCAAGCAGACCGTGTACCGCACCGGCGCCGACTCGGCGCTGATGCAGGCGCTGATCGACGCCGCGCAGGCCGGCAAGGAGGTCACCGTGGTGGTGGAGCTGATGGCCCGCTTCGACGAGGAGACCAACATCAACTGGGCCTCGCGGCTCGAGCAGGCGGGCGCCCACGTGGTCTACGGCGTGGTCGGCCACAAGACGCACGCCAAGATGGCCATGGTGCTGCGCCGCGAGGAGGGCAAGGGCGGGCAGGTGCTGCGCCGCTACGTGCATCTGGGTACCGGCAACTATCATCCCCGCACCGCGCGCCAGTACGAGGACTTCGGCCTGTTCACCGCGCACGAGGACGTCTGCGCCGATGTGCACGAGGTGTTCCGCCGCCTGACCGGCCTGGGCCAGCGCGGCTCGCTGAAGCTGCTGGTGCAGGCGCCGTTCACGCTGCACGAGACGCTGTTGTCGTCGATCCGGCGCGAGGCCGGGCACGCCCGGGCCGGGCGCAAGGCCTACCTGGCGGCGAAGGTCAACGCGCTGCTGGAGCCCTCGGTGATCGACGCGCTGTACGAGGCGAGCGCCGCCGGCGTGAAGATCGACCTCATCGTGCGCGGCGTGTGCGCCCTGCGTCCCGGCGTGCCGGGCCTGTCGGAGAACATCCGCGTGCGCTCCGTGGTCGGGCGCTTCCTCGAGCACAGCCGCGTCTACTACTTCCTCGACGGCGGCAGGAAGGAGGTCTGGCTGTCGTCGGCCGACTGGATGGACCGCAACCTGTTCCGGCGCGTCGAGGTGGCCTTCCCGGTGCGCGATCGCAAGCTCAAGGAACGCGTCGTGACCGAGGCCATCGAGGTGCACCTGCGCGACAACGTCAACGCCTGGGTGATGGACGCCGACGGCGGCTATGCGCGCAAGCGGCGCCGCGGCAAGCCCTTCTGCGCGCAGCAGGCGCTGCTCGCGGCGCTGGCCGCGCCGGGCTGAGCCGGGCCGCCACGCCCTGGGAGTCTGCCGGCTTCGACTCCGGGAGATTCCTACAGCCGCTTCATCAGCGCCAGCATCCGGTGCACCAGGGGCCGGTACGGCGGGGTGAACAGCCCCATGCCGTTGAGCCGCGCCTGCCGGAACACCGGCGTGAGCTTGCTCATCGCGTCGAAGCCCCACTTGCCGTGGTAGTGGCCCATGCCCGACGGGCCGACGCCGCCGAAGGGCAGCTCCTCCTGCACCACGTGCACCAGCGTCTCGTTGATGCAGGCGCCCCCGACGTGCGTGTTCTCCAGCGCCCATTGGGCGCGCCGGCGGTCGTCGTCGAACCAGTACAGCGCCAGGGGACGCGCCATGGCGTTGACGAATGCCACGGCGTCCGCCGGCTCATCGTAGGGCAGCACCGGCAGGATCGGCCCGAAGATCTCCTTACGCATGGCCACCAGCGAATGGGGGGGATCGACCAGGATCACCGGTGCGAGGCGATGCGCGGCGTCGTCGCGCGCCGGGCCCTCGAACAGCTCGACCAGCCGCATGCCCGCCGCGCTCGCGTCGTCCAGGTAGCCCACCAGGCGCTCGTACTGGCGCGCGTCGATGATGCTGCAGTAGTCGCGGTCGGCCAGTCCGGCGGGGTACATCGCGCGCGCTTCCTTCCGTGCCTGCGCCACGAAGGCATCCACGTCGGCGCGCGGCACCAGCGCGTAGTCCGGCGCGATGCAGGTCTGGCCGGCGTTCAGCAGCTTCCCGGTCATGATGCGCCGCGCGGCGCGACCGAGCGGGTAGCCGGGCGCCACCACGGCGGGCGACTTCCCGCCCAGTTCCAGCGTGACCGGGGTGAGGTTGGCGCCGGCCGCCGTCATCACCTTGCGTCCGACCTCGGTCGAACCGGTGAAGACCAGGTGATCGAAGGGCAGCGCCGAGAAGTCCGCGGCGATCTCGGCCCCGCCCGTGACCACTGCCAGCTCGTCGGTGCCGAAGTGCTCGGACACCAGCCGCTGGAACAATGCGGCGAATGCCGGCGTGAACTCCGAGAGCTTGACCAGGGTACGATTGCCTGCGGCCAGTGCGCCGGCCAGCGGCCCGATGGTGAGGTACAGCGGGTAGTTCCACGGCACGATGATGCCGACCACGCCCACGGGGCGAGGCATGATCCACGCGCGCGCGGGCAGGAACCATTTCGAGACCCAGGCGCCGCGCGGCTTCATCCAGCGCCGGCCGCCGCGCAACGCGGCGCGCACCTCCGCGACCGACGGAAAGAGCTCGGCGATCTGCGTCTCGATGCGAGGGCGTCCGCCGAAGTCGGCGTCGATCGCCTCCTCGATCGCCGTCTCGTTGTCCAGCAGCAGCCGCAGCAGGCGCTGCAGGCGGTCGCGGCGCGTCTCCCAGGGCGGGAACGGCGCCTGCCGGTGGGCGGCGCGCTGCACCTCGAGCAAGGCCGGAGGGTCCAGCAAGCGGTCGTTGCGATCCATGGGATGCCCCGTATTTCCGATTCTGGCCACGCACTGGCCGAACGAACAAGCATAGCCCGGTTGCGGTCGAGGGAGGCCTCGAATCGCGGCGGGGTGTCGGCACGACCATGGTCCCCGCGCCGGGGCCCCGCAGCCGGGAAGGTCGGATACGCTTCGGTAGCGGGAACCGCCCGCGTGGTCACGGAGGCCGAGATGTCGTACCTGCTGGCGCTCGACCAGGGCACTTCCAGCTCGCGCAGCATCGTGTTCGATGCCCGCGGCGGCGTCGTCGCGCTGGCGCAGCGCGAGTTCCGCCAGATCTTCCCGCAGCCCGGCTGGGTCGAGCACGATCCGCTCGAGATCTGGCGCACGCAACGCGATACCGCGCGCGAGGCGCTGGCGCGCGCCGGGCTCGAGGCGCGCGCGATCGCCGGCCTGGGCATCGCCAACCAGCGCGAGACCACGCTGATCTGGGAGCGCGCCGGCGGGCGGCCGATCCACAACGCGATCGTCTGGCAGGACCGGCGCACCGAGCCGCTGTGCGCGCAGCTGCGAGCGGCGGGCATGGCCGCGATGGTGGCCGAGCGCACCGGCCTGGTGATCGACGCCTACTTCTCGGGCACCAAGATCCGCTGGCTGCTCGACCACGTGCCCGGCGCGCGCGCGGCCGCGCAGCGCGGCGAGCTCGCCTTCGGCACCATCGACAGCTGGCTCGCCTGGCAGCTCACCGGCGGGCGGCTGCACGTCACCGACGTCACCAATGCCTCGCGCACCATGCTCTACGACGTCCGGCGCGGCTGCTGGGACGAAGAGCTGCTGGCCGCGCTCGACATCCCGGCCTCGCTGCTGCCCGAGGTGCGCCCGTCCAGCCATCGCTACGGCGACACCGATGCCGCGCTGCTCGGCGCCGGCGTGCCGATCGGCGGCATCGCCGGCGACCAGCAGGCCGCGCTCTTCGGCCAGGCGTGCTTCGAGGCCGGCATGGCCAAGAACACCTACGGCACCGGCTGCTTCATGCTGATGCATACCGGCGGGCGCTTCGAGCCGTCGCGCAACGGCCTGGTCGCCACCGCGGCCGCGCAGCCGGATGCGGCGCGGCAGTATGCGCTCGAGGGCAGCGTGTTCATCGCGGGCGCCGTCGTGCAGTGGCTGCGCGACGGCCTGCATGCGATCGAGAGGTCGTCCGACGTCGAGGCGCTGGCGGCCTCGGTGCCCGATGCGGGCGGGGTGATGTTCGTGCCTGCGTTCACCGGGCTCGGCGCGCCGTACTGGCGGCCCGAGGCGCGCGGCACCATCACCGGCCTGACGCGCGGCAGCTCGGTGGCGCACATCGCGCGCGCCGCGCTCGAGGCGATCGCCTACCAGAGCGCGGCGCTGCTGGGCGCGATGCAGCGCGACGCCGGCGCGCCCATCACCGAGCTGCGCGTCGACGGCGGCGCCAGCGCCAACGACCTCCTGATGCAGTTCCAGGCCGACCTGCTCGGCATCCCGGTGACGCGGCCCGCGGTGGTCGAGACCACGGCCCTGGGTGCCGCCTCGCTCGCCGGCCTGAGCTGCGGCGTGCACCGGGACACCGCCGAGCTGGCGCGCCAGTGGCGGGCCGATCGTACCTTCGTGCCGACGATGGACCGCGAGCGTGCCCGGACGCTGCTCGACGACTGGGAGCGCGCCGTGCGCCAGGCGCTGGCCGGAACGTCCGGATGAAATCCGCCGGGCGGCCCCGCGGCCGCTGGCGGCGATTCCCTGGCAGGCCGCGAGGCGGCGGGAGCGCCGCGCCCCGGCATACCCGGGAAGCTCCACGCGAACAGGCGGATGCTCTATAGTGCATCGCGCCCTTCTCCTTCCGACCGTGCCGCCATGCCCGTGATCACCTGCATCGAGGACCTGCGCCGGCTCGCGCATCGCCGCGTGCCCAGGATGTTCTACGAATACGCCGACTCCGGGTCGTGGACCGAGACCACCTACCGCGCCAACGAGAGCGACTTCGTCCCGATCAAGCTGCGCCAGCGCGTGGCCGTCGACATCGACAACCGCACCCTGGTGAGCACCATGGTCGGCCAGCCGGTGTCGATGCCCGTCGCCCTGGCGCCCACCGGGCTGACCGGGATGCAGCACGCCGACGGCGAGATCCTCGCCGCGCGCGCCGCGGCCAAGGCCGGCGTGCCGTTCACGCTGTCGACGATGAGCATCTGCTCGATCGAGGACGTGGCGGAGAACACCGACGCCCCGTTCTGGTTCCAGCTCTACGTGATCCGCGATCGCGACTTCATCCGGCGGCTCATCGAGCGCGCCAAGGCGGCCCGCTGCTCGGCGCTCGTGGTCACGCTGGACCTGCAGGTGATGGGACAGCGCCACAAGGACATCCGCAACGGTCTGTCGGCCCCGCCCAAGCCGACGCTGGCCAACCTGCTGAACATGGTCACCAAGCCGCGCTGGTGCCTCGGCATGCTGGGCACCAAGCGGCACACCTTCCGCAACATCGCCGGTCACGTGGAGGACATCGACGACGTGAGCTCGCTGTCGTCGTGGACCAACCAGCAGTTCGACCCCACCCTGAACTGGGACGACGTGAAGTGGATACGTGATCTATGGGGCGGCAAGCTGATCCTCAAGGGCATCCTCGACCCGGAGGACGTCGAGCCGGCCGTGGCCAGCGGCGCCGACGCGCTGATCGTCTCCAACCACGGCGGGCGCCAGCTCGACGGCGCGCTGTCGTCCATTCGAGCGCTGCCGGCCATCGTGGAGGCGGTGCGCGGACGCATGGAGGTGCATCTCGACAGCGGCATCCGCAGCGGCCAGGACGTGATCAAGGCGCTGGCGCTGGGCGCGCGCGGCGTCTACATCGGGCGCGCCTTCCTCTACGGGCTGGGGGCGATGGGCGAGGCCGGCGTCACCCTGTGCCTGGACATCCTGCGCAAGGAGCTCGATACCACCATGGGCTTCTGCGGGCTGCGCGACGTGAAGAAGATCGATCGCAGCATCCTGGTGCCGGGCACTTACTGAGCGACCGTATCAGGGCGATCCGGATGCCCCGCACGCCGCACGGCCGCGAGGATGCCGCGCAGGATCTCCAGCGGCGCGGGCGGGCAGCCCGGCACCTCGACATCGACCGGGATCACGTTGGACACCCGCCCCCGGCTGGCATAGCTCTCGCCGAAGATGCCCCCGGTGCAGCCGCAGTCGCCCACCGCGACGACCAGCCTCGGCTCGGGGGTCGCCTCCCAGGTGCGGCGCAGCGCGTACTCCATGTGCCGCGACACCGGGCCGGTGACCAGCAGCAGGTCGGCATGGCGCGGGCTCGCCACGAAGCGGATGCCCAGCCCCTCGAGGTTGTAGTAGGGGTTGTTGAGCGCGTGGATCTCCAGCTCGCAGCCGTTGCAGGAGCCGGCGTCGACCATGCGGATGGCCAGCGCCTGGCCGAGGACGTCGAGGATCTCCTGCCGGATGCGTCCGGTCGCGACGCGCAGCGCGTCGTCGCCGGCCGGCGCCGGCTCGGTGCGGATGCCGGTGCGCGCGATCTGGCGGGCGATCTTCCACATCAGAGGTCGTGCCCCGAATAGCTGAGGTTGAAGGACTTGTTGATCAGCGGGAAGTCCGGGACGATGTTGCCCATCACCGCGTGCTCGAGCACCGGCCAGTTCTGCCACGAGGGATCGTGGCAGTGGCAGCGCCGGATGCAGCCGCCGGCGTCCAGCTCGAGGGCGACGAACACCTCGCCGCGCCATCCCTCCACCCAGCCGGCGCCGACCGCCTCGCGCGGCGGCAGGCGGATCTCCCCGCGCACCGGGCCGCCGGGCATGCCGGCGCACAGCGCGCGGATCAGGCGCAGCGACTCGCTCGTCTCCTCGAAGCGCACCAGCACGCGGGCGGCCACGTCGCCGCCGGTGCCGGCAGCCATCGTCACGGCGAGCCGGTCGTAGGGCGGCCCGGGATGGTCGCAGCGCAGGTCGGCGCGCCGGCCGCTCGCGCGGCCGGCCAGGCCGGTGAGGCCGAGCCGCGCCGCGAGCTGCGGCGTGACGCGACCGGCGCCCATGAAGCGGTCCTGCAGCCCGGCGTGCTCGTCGTAGACGGCGCGCAGCGCGGCCACCTCGCGCTCGATCGCGTCGCACTGCGCGCGCATGCGGTCGAGCTGCACCGCGCCCACGTCGGCGGACACGCCGCCGGGCGCGACGCGGTCCATCATGAAGCGATGGCCGAAGGCTTCGCGCGACAGCCGCTGCCAGTCTTCGCGCAGGCGCGAGAACTGCGCCAGGCCGAAGGCGAAGCCCGCGTCGTTGGCGATCGCCCCGAGGTCGCCGAGATGGTTGGCCACCCGTTCGCGCTCGAGCATCAGCGCCCGCAGCCACTGCGCGCGCGCGGGGATCGCGGCATCGGCGGCCGTCTCCAGCGCCATGCAGCAGGCCCAGGCGAAGGCCACCGTCGAATCGCCCGACACCCGGCCGGCCAGCCGGTGCGCCTCGAGCGTGGCGATCTGCGTGAAGCGCCGCTCGATGCCCTTGTGGACGTAGCCGAGCCGCTCCTCCAGGCGCAGCACCTTTTCGCCCACCGCCGAGAAGCGGAAGTGGCCGGGCTCGATGATGCCTGCGTGCACCGGCCCGACTGCGATCTCGTGCACCCCGTCGCCCTCGACGCGCACGAACGGGTAGTCGGCGGGAAGTGTTTCCCCGGGCGGCGCGGACGATGAGGGCGGCGCGGGCGCATCGGAGCGTGCCGGCCCGTCGCGGCGTGCCGGCCCATCGTGGGGCAGCGGCGTGTCGTGGCGCAGCGGCCGGCATCCGGCCGGCCAGACGCCGTGATCGAGCCACCGGCGGGTGTCGGCGGCGCCCTCGATGGTCACGCCGGCCAGGTCGGTCATCGCACGCTGCATGCGCCCGGCGCAGGGGAAGACGGCGGCGAGGTCCGGGCATGCCGGCGGTTCGCTCTCGAGGACGAGCTCGAGCCAGGCCAGGCCTTCGGGCACCGCGTAGGCGGCGCAGGCGACGATGCCGCCGCTGCGTTCGCCCTCGCCCCCGCCGTTGCCGCCACCGGCCGTGCCGCTGCGATCGCTGGCCCACAGCGCCACCAGGCGCCCGCCGGCAGCCGCGACCGTGCGCGCCGCCGCCTGCCAGTCGCTGCGCCGCACCCGTGCGCGGGCGATCGGCAGCGGCGCCGGCAGCGGCTCGAAGGCGACGTCCAGCCCGATCGAGCGCATCGCTTCAGCCGCCGATCATGCGCGCGGCCTCGCGGTACCACGCATCCAGGTAGGGCGGCACGTAGAGCCCCAGCATCAGCCCGAGCGCGAGGTGCACGAACACCGGCACCAGCGCCGGGGGATGGGCGAGCCGCCGCAGCGAGGTGTCGCCGAACACCATCGGCTGCACCCGCGCGAACACCGAGGCGAACGCCACGCCCAGCGCCACCAGCAGGAACGGGGTGGCCCACGCCTGCTGGCGCATCGCGGTGGTGATGATGAGGAACTCGCTGGCGAACACGCCGAACGGCGGCATGCCGAGGATCGCCAGCGAGCCCAGCATCATCCCCCAGCCGACCGTCGGGCTGATGCGGATGAGGCCACGGATGTCGTCCATCACCTGCGTGCCGGCCTTCTGCGTCGCGTGTCCGACCGCGAAGAAGATCGCCGACTTGATCAGCGAGTGCACCGTCATGTGCAGCAGCCCGGCGAAGTTGGCGATCGGGCCGCCCAGGCCGAAGGCGAAGGTCATCAGGCCCATGTGCTCGATCGAGGAGTAGGCGAACATCCGCTTGACGTCGCGCTGGCGCGTCAGCAGGAAGGTGGCGGCGACCACCGACAGCAGGCCGAAGCCGATCATCATGCGTCCCGCCAGCGGGCTCGCCAGCGCGCCGTCGGTGAGCACCTTGCAGCGCAGGATCGCATACAGCGCCACGTTCAGCAGCAGCCCGGACAGCACCGCCGAGACCGGCGTCGGTCCTTCCGCGTGCGCATCGGGCAGCCAGTTGTGCACCGGCACCAGCCCGACCTTGGTGCCGTAGCCGATGAACAGGAACGCGAAGGCCAGCGTGATGATGTCCGGATCGAGCCGGTCCTTCACCGCGTCGAGGTTGGTCCACAGCAGTGCGCCGCCCTCGGCGCCGATCACCTTCTCGGCCGCCATGTACAGCAGCACCGTGCCGAACAGCGCCTGCGCGATGCCGACGCCGCACAGGATGAAGTACTTCCATGCCGCCTCGAGGCTGGCGGCGGTGCGGTAGACGCTCACCAGCAGCACGGTGGTCAGCGTCGCGGCCTCCATCGCCACCCACAGGATGCCCATGTTGTTGGTCATCAGCGCCAGCAGCATCGTGAAGCTGAACAGCTGGTACATGCTGTGGTACAGGCGCAGCCGCGGCGCCGTCATCCGGCCCTGGTCGCGCTCGACGCGCATGTACGGCCGCGAGAAGATGGCGGTGGTGAAGCCGACGAAGGCGGTGAGCGTAACCAGGAATACGTTCAGCGCGTCGATGAAGAACTCGTGTCCCCAGGCGAACAGCGGGCCGTCGGCGATCACCTGGACGGTGAGCGCGCAGGCGGCGAGGAAGGTCGCCAGGCTGAAGGCGACGTTGAGGTCCATCGCGCGGTCGCGATGGCCCCACAGCGCGAGCACCGCGCCGCCGGCGAGCGGAATGGCGAGTACCAGCAGCAGTGCCTGCACGGTCAGTCCTCCTTGAGCCGCTCGAGGTGGCGGATGTCCAGGCTGTCGAACTGCTCGCGGATCTGGAACATGAACACGCCCAGGATCAGCACGCCGATCAGCACGTCGAGGGCGATGCCCAGCTCGACCACCATCGGCATGCCGTAGGTGGCCGAGGTGGCGGCGAAGAACAGGCCGTTCTCCATCGACAGGAAGCCGATCACCTGCGGCACCGCCTTGGCGCGCGTGATCATCATCATGAACGACAGCAGCACGCAGGCCAGTGCGATGCCGAGCGAGCCGCGCGCGATCGACGACGATAGCTGCGCGATCGGCGTGGCCAGGTTGAACGAGAAGATCACCAGCAGGATGCCGATCAGCATCGTGGTCGGGATGTTGATCAGCGTCTCCACGTCCCAGCGCACGTCGAGGCGCTCGATCACCCGGTGCAGCAGCAGCGGGATCAGCACCACCTTCAGGGCGAAGGTGAGCGCCGCCGAGACGTACAGGTGCGGCTGCTGCGTCACGTAGCCGACCGCGGAGGTGGCGATCACCAGGGTCGCGCCCTGCAGCGTGAACAGGTTGATCAGCGACAGGATGCGGCGCTGCGAGATCATCGCGAAGGCGAGCAGCAGCAGCACCGCGCCGAGCAGGTTGATGAACTGGGCGAACAGCGGCGCCACTCTCAACCTCCGAGCAGGATGTGCACCAGCAGCCCGATCACCGCCAGCAGGAAGGCGGTGGCCAGGAACTCGGGGACGCGGAAGATGCGCATCTTGGCGCTCACGGTCTCGAGCGCGGCCAGGCTCATGCCGCCGATGGCGAGCTTCACGACCAGCGCCGGCAGCGCGAAGAGCAGCTCCAGCGGCGCCTGCGCCTCGGCGATGCCCCAGGGAAAGAACAGCGCCAGCCCGATGCACGAATAGGCGAACAGCTTCAGGCTGGCGGCCCATTCGATCAGCGCCAGGTGCCGACCCGAGTACTCCAGCACCAGCGCCTCGTGGATCATGGTCAGCTCGAGGTGCGTGGCCGGGTTGTCGATCGGGATGCGGGCGTTCTCGGCCAGCGACACCATGGTGAACGCCACGCCGGCGAAGGCCAGCACCGGGTGGATCGCCAGCTCGCGGTGGGCGAGCGTCTCCACGATGGTGGTGAGCGAGGTCGAATGCGAGATCAGCGAGGCCGAGAACAGCACCATCAGCAGCGCCGGCTCGGCCAGGAAGCCGATGAGCATCTCGCGCCGCGCGCCCATCGTGCCGAAGGCGGTGCCGACGTCCATCGCGGCCAGCGAGACGAACACCCGCGCCAGGGCCAGCAGCCCCACCAGCGCGATCGCGTCGGCGGCGCGCGACAGCGGCAGGTCGGTCGACAGCGTGGGGACGATCGCGCAGGCCACCAGCATGCAGCCGAACACGATGTAGGGCGCCGAGCGAAAGATCCGCGAGGCGTGCTCGGCGACCACCGATTCCTTGACGAACAGCTTGTGCAGCACGCGGTACGGCCGCCACAGGCTGGGCGCCGAGCGGTTCTGCAGCCAGGCGCGCCACATGTCGACCCAGCCGCTGAGGATGGGCGCCAGCAGCAGCGCCGCCACGATGGCGAGCACCTGCGAGATGGCGGCATAGAGCGTGCTCATCGCCTCACCAGCAGCAGCATCACGATCAGCGTCACGAAGCTGTACATCAGGTAGATCGCGATGCGTCCCTGCTGCAGCAGGCCGACCAGGCGGGCGATCCGCGCCGTGGCCGCGGCGATCGGCAGGTACAGCCAGTACCAGAAATGATCCTCGGCCGTGACCCGGTAGCGCGGCTGCGCGTCGAACGCCGTGGGCAGCTCGCGCCGCATGCGGAAGAAAGGCTCGAAGATCTGCCGGATCGGCTGCCCGAAGCCCTCGGCGGTGTCCTGCATGCGCGCGCTCTGCCACGGAAAGCCGCAGGCCCAGGGCGGCGCGCGCCGCAGCCGCCCGTGATAGAGCAGGCGCACCAGCAGCCACGCGATCGCGAAGCTCGCCGCGATGCCGAGCAGGAAGATCACCGGGCCGTAGCTCGCCCGCTCGATGCCGGCCGGCGTCAGCAGCCATCCGTGGGCGGCCACCGTGTCGCCGAGGCCGGCTTGCACCAGCAGGCGGGTCACCGGATCGATCAGCTGGATGAACTGGCTCGGCAGCAGCCCGAGCGCGACGCAGCCGGCGACCAGCCACAGCATGCCGGCACGTTCCCACCGCCCGGCATCGTGCGCCTGCGCGAGCTTCTCCTCGCGCGGCTGGCCCAGGAAGATGACGCCGAAGAACTTGACCATGGTGTAGCCGGCCAGCGCCGCGACCAGCGCGATCAGAGCGGCGACCACCGGGATCAGCATGTTCAGCACCGGGTGCGGCAGGCCCGGCGTGAACAGGAAGCTCTGCAGCAGCAGCCACTCCGACACGAAGCCGCCGAGCGGCGGCAGGCCGGCGCTGGCGAGCACGCCCACCAGCGTCACCCAGGCCACCCACGGCGTGTAGCGCATGAGGCCGCCCAGCTTGCCGAGGTTGCGCTCGCCGGTGGCGTGCAGCACCGAGCCAGTGCCGACGAACAGCAGGCTCTTGAACAGCGCGTGGCTGGCGACGTGGTACAGGCAGGCGGTGAGCGCCAGCGCCGCGATCGTTCGCATGCCGTAGGCGGAGAACACGATGGCCAGCCCGATCGCGGCGAACAGCAGCCCGATGTTCTCGATCGACGAATAGGCGAGCAGGCGCTTCATGTCGACCTGCACCGCCGCGAAGATCACCCCATACAGCGCGGTGGCCAGCCCCAGCGCGAGTAGCGCCGCGCCCCACCACCACAGCTGCAGCGGCAGCAGGTCGAACGCGACGCGCAGCACGCCATAGGCCGCGGTCTTGATCATCACGCCGCTCATCAGCGCCGAGACCGGCGAGGGCGCGGCCGGATGCGCCTCGGGCAGCCAGACGTGCAGCGGCAGCAGGCCGGCCTTGGCGCCGAAGCCGGTCACCGCCAGCAGGAATGCCGCCGAGGCCCAGAACGGATCGAGCCGCTGCGCGCGCATGTTGGCGAAGGTGTAGTCGCCGGTGTTGGCCTGCAGCACGCCGAAGCACATCAGGATGGCGATCGCGCCGACGTGGGCCACCAGCAGGTAGATGTAGCCGGCGCGGCGGATCTCGGGGATGCGGTGGTTGGCGGTGACCAGGAAGAACGACGACAGCGCCATGGTTTCCCACACCACCATGAACGCGTAGGCGTCGTCGGCCAGCACCACCATCGCCATGCTGGCGAGGAACACGTGGTACTCCAGGCACAGCAGGCCCGGCGGCGTGCCTTCCCCGCGGCGGAAGTAGCCGGCCGCGAAGGCCGACACGCCGGCCGCGGCGCCGCCGATCACCATCAGGAAGAATGCCGATAGCCCGTCGAGCCGCAGGTGGAAGGGCAGGCCCGGCAGGCCGAGCGGCAGGACGGCGGTCTGCGCGGACCCGAACAGCGCGGCGATCGCGACGCCGGCCAGCACCACGCCGAGCGCCCCGCCGGCAGGGAACAGCACGTGCGCGACCAGCCGGAAACGGCGCAGGGCGAACACGCCGGCCGCGCCGACCGCGAGCCAGCCGACCACCACCGCCAGCGCCCAGTCGATCGCCAGCCAGGCTGACGGTGCGGCGATCTCAGCGGGCGCGACCACGCGCCGGCCCCTTCGAGCGGGTCGCGCCGGACTTGCGTTGCGGCGCCTCGCGGCCCTCGGCGGATTCGGCCGCGGTGATGCCCGACGGCACGTACTCCACGCCGTGCGCGGCCAGGTACTCGCGGATCAGCCGCCGCACCACCTGGGACGGGGTGACGTCCTGGCTCGCGCACAGCCGCTCGAAGGCCGCCTTCTTGGCGGGATCGATGAGCAGGGTGAGTCGCGCCGTCTTGAGTTCCATGCCGTCCCATCGCATGCTAAGAACATTAACATGCTCCGCACATTTTAGGCGCATGCCCGCGTCCACGCAAGACCGGGCCGCGCAGCAGGTTCCTTCGCACGTTCAGGGTTCGAGCGCTACGGTGCCGCTCACCATCACGCTCACTGTGGTCTTGCCCTCGGCGGCGGGCAGCGGCACCGGCGCCGCTTCGGCGGCGCGCGCCATCATCATCTTCGGCACCGGCTCGGGCCGGATCGGTCCGCTGCCGCCGATCGACACCTCGCGCACCGCGTAGCCGCGAAAGCCCAGCGCCTTGGCCCCGGTGTCGGCCTTGGCGCGGAACGCGCGCACCGCCTCGGCGATCAGCTCGTGCTCCACGGCCAGGCGTGCCTCGCGGCTCAGCGAGTAGGCGACGGATTCGACGTTGAGCCGGCTCGCCAGCTCGCCGATCAGCTGGTTGAAGGCTTCCGAGGGAGCGGCGCTCACCTCCAGGGCGCCGCGCGTGCGCCAGGCGACGATGCGGCTCTGCTGCCACACCGGGTCGGTGCGGTAGCCCGAGGTCTGCACCTCGAGGTCGCTGCGCGATTTCAGCCGCGCGAGCACCGGGCCCAGCAGCTCGCTGACCTGCGCCTGACCGGTGGCCGGTTGCGGCGATTCGCGCTCGGCATAGAGGGTGACGGTGATGCGGTCCTGCGGCACGTCGCGGTAGGCGGTGGCGGAGACGCTCAGCTGCGGTGCGCGCGCGCTATGCGTCGCCGCAGCAGCGGCTTCCTGCGCGGCGGCGGATGCCGGGGCACAGGCGGCAAGCGCCACGGCGAGGGCGAGCGCCGCGACGGGCGCGCCGGGACGCCGCGCGCGCCGCGGCGGCCGGTAGGTCGATGGATGGGTCATGGAAGAGCCTCCCTGGTGTGGACACGCCCTCGGGGCAATGGCGGGGATGCTAACGCGAGCTGAGCCGCGAGGAGTCCGTCGGTGTCGCGGCCGATCCGCGTGAACCCGTGGCCGGGGCGCAGCGGCCCGCCACCGGCGATGCGCTGACCCTGCCGAAAGAATGGAGTAATAATCATCCGGGCGCACCGGCGGAGCCTGCCGCGCTGCGGCAGGTCGATCGATAGCCTCCTGGGGGTCGACATGCAGATCGGAATGGTTGGACTGGGCCGCATGGGCGCCAACATGGCCCGACGGCTGCTCGGCGCGGGGCACGCCTGCGTGGTCCACGACATCCACCCCGCGGCCATCCAGGCGCTGGCCGAAGCGGGCGCGCGCGGCGCTGCTTCGCTGGCCGAGCTGGCGCAAGGGCTCGAGCCCCCGCGCATCGTCTGGCTGATGCTGCCGGCCGCGGCAGTCGACGCGACGATCGAGGCGCTGCGGCCGCATCTGCAGGTCGACGACGTCATCGTCGACGGCGGCAACTCGCACTACCGCGACGACCTGCGCCGTGCCGCGGCGCTCGCCGGGAACGGCCTGCACTACGTCGACGTCGGCACCAGCGGTGGCGTATGGGGCCTGGACAACGGCTACTGCCTGATGATCGGCGGCGAGGCCGGCCCCGTGCAGCGGCTCGAGCCCGTCTTCGCGGCGCTGGCGCCGGGCCCCCAGGCCGCCGCGCCCACGCCCGGGCGCGACGCGCGGCACGCCGGCGCCGAGCGCGGCTGGCTGCACTGCGGGCCGAGCGGCGCCGGCCACTTCGTGAAGATGGTCCACAACGGCATCGAGTACGGCCTGATGGCGGCCTACGCCGAGGGCTTCGACATCCTGCGCCATGCCGGCGTCGGCAGCGAGTCGCAGGCCGCCGATGCCGAGACCGCGCCGCTGGCGCACCCGGAGGCCTTCCGCTACGACTTCGACCTGGCCGAGATCGCCGAGCTGTGGCGCCGCGGCAGTGTGGTGCGCTCGTGGCTGCTCGACCTCACCGCGCACGCGCTGCTGCACGATCCCGGGCTGGACACCGTCCGCGGCCAGGTGGCCGATTCCGGCGAAGGCCGCTGGACGCTGCAGGCGGCCATCGACGTCGGCGTGCCGGCGCCGGTGCTGGCCACGGCGCTCTTCGCGCGCTTCGGCTCGCGCGGGCGCGGCGACTTCGCCAACCGCATCCTCTCGGCGATGCGCCGCGAGTTCGGCGGCCACGAGGAGCGCCAGCCATGACCGTGCCGGCGTCCGACGCCCTGGTGCTGTTCGGCGCCACCGGTGATCTCGCTTATCGCAAGATCTTCCCGGCGCTGCAGGCGATGATCCGGCGCGGCAGCCTCGACGTGCCGGTGATCGGCGTGGCGCGCTCGGGCTGGTCGCTCGAACGGCTGCGCGAGCGCGTGCACGCCAGCCTGCGCGAGCACGGCGACGGCGGCGACGGCGCGGCCGGCGAGCGGCTCGTTGCGCTGCTGCGCTACGTCGACGGCGACTACCGCGAGGCCGACACGCACCAGCGCCTGCGTGCGGCGCTCGGCGCGGCGCAGCATCCGCTGCACTACCTGGCGGTGCCGCCGAGCCTGTTCCCCGCGGTGGTCGACGGCATCGGCGCCTCGGGCAGCGCCGAGGGTGCGCGCGTGGTGGTCGAGAAGCCGTTCGGCCGCGACCTGGCCTCGGCCCGGGCACTCAACCAGGCGCTGCACCGCACGTTTCCCGAAGCCTCGGTGTTCCGCATCGACCACTACCTGGGCAAGGAGGCGGTGCAGAACCTGCTCTATTTCCGCTTCGCCAACGCCTTCCTCGAGCCGGTGTGGAACCGCAACTACGTGAGCAGCATCCAGATCACCATGGCCGAGGAGATCGGGGTGCAGGGGCGCGGCCGCTTCTACGAGGAGGTGGGCGCGGTGCGCGACGTGGTGCAGAACCATCTGCTGCAGGTGCTCGCGCACCTGGCGATGGAGCCGCCGGTGGGCAGCGGTTCCGAGGCGTTGCGCGACGAGAAGGTCAAGGTGTTCAGGGGCATCCGTCCGCTCTCCGGGCGTAGCCTGGTGCGCGGCCAGTACGACGGCTACCGCGCCGAGGACGGCGTGGCCCCCGATTCCCAGGTCGAGACGTTCGCCGCGCTGCAGCTGCACCTCGACTCCTGGCGCTGGGCCGGCGTGCCCATCCTCATCCGTGCCGGCAAGCGGCTGGGGGCCACGGCCACCGAGGTGCTGGTGCAGCTCAAGCATCCGCCGCAGCAGGTGTTCGGGGAAGCGGCCGCGGCCGCCTCGAACTACTTCCGCTTCCGGCTCGGCCCCGATCGCGTGGCCATCGCGATCGGGGCCTCGACCAAGCAGGCCGGGGCCGCGATGGCCGGCGAGCCCATCGAGCTGTACGTGTGCAACGATCGCGGCCCGGAGATGAGCGCCTACGAGCGGCTGATCGGCGATGCGCTCAAGGGCGACCCGACGCTGTTCGCGCGCGAGGACGGCGTCGAGGCCGCCTGGCGCATCGTCGATCCGGTCCTGAACCTGCCGCTGCCGGTGCACGCCTATCGCCAGGGCAGCTGGGGGCCGCAGGAAGCGGAGGCGCTGGCCGCTGCCTGGGGCGGCTGGCATCCTCCCGGGAAGGGTTGATCCATGCACACCGAGCTGCTGCCCGATGCCACCGCAGCCGCGCAGCGGGCGGCGGCGTTTATCGCGGAGCAGGCCCGCGAGGCGGTACGCGAGCGCGGCCGCTTCCTGCTCGCGCTCAGCGGCGGCGAGACGCCGCGGCCGATGCTCGCGGCCCTGGCGCGACAGCCGCTGCCCTGGGAACGCGTCCAGCTGTTCCAGGTCGACGAGCGCGCGGCGCCGCGCGGCGGCGAGGCGCGCAACCTGACGCATCTCGAGCGCCTGCTGGTCGCTCCGGCAGGGCTGTCGCCCGGGTGCGTGCACGCGATGCCGGTCGAGGCCGCCGACCTGGCCGCCGGCGCGGCCGCCTACGCCGAGACGCTGGTCGCGGCGGCCGGCGCGCCGCCCGTGCTCGACCTCGTGCATCTCGGCCTCGGTACCGACGGGCACGCTGCGTCGCTGTTCGCTGGCGATGCTGCGCTCGAGGTCGACGACGCCTGGGTCGCGGCCACCGGACTGCACCGCGGCCATCGCCGCCTGACCCTCACCCTGCCGACGCTCGATCGCGCGCGCTGCCTGCTGTGGCTGGTGTGCGGGGCGGACAAGGCCGGGGTGCTGGCGCGCCTGCTCGACGGCGACGACGCCATGCCCGCCGGGCGGGTGCCGCGCGCCCGTGCCTGGATCGTGGCCGACGAGGCGGCGGGGCGGCCGCACGTGTCCGCATCGCGGGGGCCGTCGTGAACGTCCTGGCCGTCGACGTGGGCGGCAGCCACGTGAAGTGCCTCGCCAGCGGCCAGCCCGTGCCGCGCGCCTTCGTCTCGGGGCCGGCGCTCACGGCGGCCGCGATGGTCCGCGGCGTGCTGGCGCTCGCGCGCGACTGGCGCTACGACGGGGTGGCCATCGGCTACCCGGGCCCGGTGATGCACGGCGCGCCGGTGCGCGAGCCGTACAACCTCGGCGCAGGCTGGGTCGGCTTCGATTACGCGGCCGCCTTCGGACGGCCGGTCAAGGTGATCAACGATGCCGCGATGCAGGCGCTGGGCAGCTACCAGGGCGGGCGAATGCTGTTCCTCGGCCTGGGCACCGGGCTGGGCTCGGCGCTGATCGTCGACGGCGCGCTCGAGGCGATGGAGCTGGCGCACCTGCCCTACAGGAAGGGGCGCAGCTACGAAGACTACGTGGGGGAGCGCGGCCTCGAGCGGCTCGGCAAGAAGAAGTGGCGCAAGGCCGTGTTCGAGGTGGTCGAATCGCTGCGCGTCGCCTTCGCGCCCGACTACGTGGTGCTGGGCGGCGGCAACGCGCGCAAGCTGAAGCCGAAGATGCTGCCGGACGACGTGCGCCTCGGCGACAACGCCAATGCCTTCCTCGGTGGGTTCCGCCTGTGGAACGAGCCCGGCGCGGCCAGGCCCGGCGAGCCGACGTCCGGGGCAGGGCGGCCGGCACCCGCGGCCGGTGCGCGCGCGGAGCGCCGACCGGGGCGGCGACCGTGAGCGACGACGGCGCCGGCCATGCGCCGGGCGCCCCGGGCATCGCGCCGACCTGGACCAGCAGCGCGAAGGACCTGGTCGGCTCGTCGCTGGGGCCGGCGCGCCTGTGGTTCACGATCGGCTTCGGCATCGTCAACGAGGTCTACTACCCGCGCATCGACACGCCGCAGATCCGCGACCTCGGCTTCATCGTCGCCGACGGCGCGGGCTTCTGGTGCGAGGTCAAGCGCCTCGGCTGCTACGAGCTCGAGACGCCCGCGCCCGGCATCCCGGCGCTGCGCATCGTGCATCGCCACCCGCGCTTCACGCTCGCGCTGCGCATCGTCGGCGATCCGCTGCGCGATGCCCTGCTGCTCGAGGTCGAGCTGCAGGGCGATGCGGCGCTGCGCCCCCATGCGCTGCTCGCGCCGCACCTCGGCGGCACCGGCTACGGCAACCTCGCCGAGGTCGCCTGCCACGGCGGACGGCGTGTGCTGCGCGCCGGCCAGGCGGACGAGGGACACCCCTGGCTCGCGCTCGCCGCCGTCGATGCGGCCCAGCGAGACGCCTGGGGCCGCGCCAGCGCCGGCTACGTGGGCGCGAGCGACGGCTGGCAGGACTTCGACCGCAACGGGGCGATGCACTGGCAGTACGATCGTGCCGGCCCGGGCAACGTCGCGCTCACCGGCGAGCTGCCGCGGCGCTGCGTGCTCGCGCTCGCCTTCGGCGCCAGCCCCGAGGCCGCGACCACGCTGGCGATCGGCGCGCTCGCGCAGCCCTTCGAGGCGCCCTGGCAGAGGCAGATCGAGGAATGGACGCGCTGGCACACGGCGCTCGCGCCGCCGCTGCCCGATCGGCTCGACGCGCCGCTGCGCGCACAGCTCGCCGTCTCCGCGATGGTGCTGCACGTGCACCAGGACAAGATCCATCCGGGCGCGATGGTGGCGAGCCTGAGCGTGCCCTGGGGCAACAGCCGCGACGAGCGCGGCGGCTACCACCTGGTGTGGCCGCGCGACCTGGTCGAGTGCGCCGGCGCGCTGCTGGCGCTCGGCCAGGAGGCCGAGGCGCGCGACGTGCTGCGCTACCTGATCGCCTCGCAGCATGCCGACGGCCACTGGAACCAGAACCAGTGGCTCGGCGGCAAGCCCTACTGGCAGGGCGTGCAGCTCGACGAGGCGGCCTTTCCGGTGCTGCTGGCCGCGCTGCTGGCGGAGCGCGGCGCGCTCGGCGGCATCGAGGCCGGCGACATGGCGCAGCGCGCGCTGGGCTTCATCGCGCGCACCGGGCCGTCCAGCGACCAGGACCGCTGGGAGGAGGATGCCGGCGTCAATCCGTTCACGCTGGCGGTATGCATCGCGGCGCTGGTGGCGGGCGCCGCCTTCCTCGATCCGCAGGCGCGCGAATTCGCGCTGGCGCTCGCCGACGACTGGAACGCGCGCATCGAGGACTACACCGCGGTGTCGGGCACGGCACTGGCGCGCCGCCTCGGCGTCGGCGGCTACTACGTGCGCGTAGCGCCCGCCGCGGTGTTCGCCGACGCCGCAGCGCTGCATCGGCGCCTGCCGATCAGGAACCGCCTGCAGGAGGTCGCGCCGCCCGCCGACGAGCAGGTGTCCACCGATGCGCTGCAGCTGGTGCGCTTCGGCCTGCGCGGCCCCGGCGACGCAATGGTGCGCGATACGATCGCGGTGATCGATGCATTGCTCGCGGTCGAGACGCCGAGCGGGCCGGCCTGGCGCCGCTACGACGGCGACGGATACGGCGAGCACGAGGACGGCGTGCCCTTCGACGGCAGCGGTTGCGGGCGTCCGTGGCCGCTGCTGACCGGCGAGCGCGGCCACTACGAGCTCCTGGCGGGGCGCGATCCGCTGCCGTACCTGCGGGCGATGGCGGCGATGGCGAGCAGCGGCGGCATGCTGCCCGAGCAGGTCTGGGATGCCGCGGCCATCCCGGAGCGCGGCCTCTTCCCTGGCCGGCCGACCGGCTCGGCGATGCCGCTGGCCTGGGCCCACGCCGAGTTCGTCAAGCTGGCGCTGTCGTGCGCCGGTGGGCGTCCCTGCGACTGTCCGGCCGCGGTGTGGGAGCGCTATCGCGGCCGGCGGCCGGCGCCGCGCGCCACGATCTGGCTCGAGCACGCCCCCATGGCGCGCGGCATCGCCGGCGTCGACCTGCTGGTGTGCCTGCGCGCGCCGGCCCTGGTGCACTGGGGCGTCGACGGCTGGCACGACCCCGCCGACGTGCGCACCTGCCCGGCGGGCCTGGGCCTGCACGTCGCACGCCTGCCCATCGCTGCACTGCGCACCGGGCAGGGCATCGATTTCACCTGGCGCTGGCAGGATTCGGGCCAATGGACCGGTATCGATTGCCGCGTGGTGCTGGACATCGCCGTTGTCCCCTGCTCGTGCGGCTCGGTGGCAACATGACGGCATGCGTTGCCTGTCCCTGGTCGCCGTCGTTTGCGCGCTCGCCGCGCTCCCCGCCTGCAGCGAGCGCTCGCCGGCGCTGCAGGGCTACGCCGAGGGCGAATACGTGCTGGTCGCCTCGCCGTGGGCGGGCACGCTGAGCACTCTTGCGGTGACCCGCGGCCAGCAAGTCGGCCAGGGCGAGGCGCTGTTCATCCTCGAGCGCACCCTCGAAGGCGCCGCCGCCGACGAGACGCGCTCGCGCGTGCAGGCCGCCGAGGCGCAGCTGGCCAACCTCGGCGCTGCGCGGCGTCCTCCCGAGATCGACACCCTGCGCCAGCAGGTCGCGGCCGCACGCGCGGCCCTCGCTCTCTCCGAGGAGAACCTGCGCCAGCAGTTGCGCCTGTACACCGCCGGCTTCGTGTCGGCGGCCGCGCGCGATCAGGCGCAGGCCGCCCGCGACCGCGACGCCGCGCAGCTTGCGGCCGGCGAGGCCCAGGTGCGCAACGCCACGCTGAGCATCGGCCGCAGCCAGGAGATCGAGGCCGCGCGCGCCGAGCTCGAGGCCGCGCGCGCCGCCGATGCCCAGGCGCGCACGCGCTACGCCGAGAAGGCGCTCGCGGCGCCCGCCGGCGGCCTGGTGGCCGATACCTTCTATCGCGTCGGGGAGTGGGTGCCGGCCGGCGCTCCGGTGGTGAGCCTGCTGCCGCCGGCCAACATCAAGCTGCGCTTCTTCGTGCCCGAGGCGATGGTCAGCGGCCTGCGCACCGGCCAGCCGGTGAGCGTGTCGTGCGACGGCTGCGGCGCGCCGATCGCCGCGCGCATCAGCTTCGTGTCGCCGCAGGCCGAGTACACGCCACCGGTGATCTACAGCCGCGAGGCGCGCGCGAAGCTGGTATTCCTGGTCGAGGCGCGTCCCGGCGCCGCCGACGCGACCCGCCTGCATCCCGGCCAGCCGGTCGACGTCGTGCCGGGCGCGCCATGACCGCCGGGCAGGCGATCGACGTCGCCGGCCTGAACAAGCGCTTCGGCGACAAGCACGTGGTGCGCGACCTCACGCTGCAGGTGCGCCACGGCGAGATCTTCGGCTTCCTCGGCCCCAACGGCAGCGGCAAGACCACCTCGATCCGCATGCTGTGCGGCCTGCTGCGGCCCGACAGCGGGCGCGGCACCTGCCTCGGCCACGACGTGATCCGCGAGACGGCGGCGATCAAGCGCGAGGTCGGCTACATGACGCAGCGCTTCTCGCTGTGGGAAGACCTCACCATCGCCGAGAACCTCGACTTCGTGGCGCGCATGTACGGCATGCGCGGGCGCCGCGCCGCGGTGTCGCGGGCCCTCGAGGGGCTCGGGCTGGCGCAGCGCCGCGACCAGCTCGCCGGCGCGCTCTCGGGCGGCTGGAAGCAGCGCCTGGCGCTCGCCGCCTGCCTGCTGCACGACCCGCGCCTGCTGCTGCTCGACGAACCCACCGCCGGGGTCGACCCCAAGGCGCGGCGCGACTTCTGGGACGAGATCCACCGTCTCGCCGCCGGCGGCATCACGGTGCTGGTGTCGACCCACTACATGGACGAGGCCGAACGCTGCCATCGCCTCGCCTACATCGCCGAGGGTCGCCTGCTGGCGACGGGCACGGCCGCCGAGGTGGTCGCCGGGCGCCGTCTCGCGGCCTGGTCGGTGAGCGGCGGCGACGCTTCGGGCGCGGTCGCGCGCATCGCCGGGCTGCCCGGCGTCGAGCACGTCACCGCCTTCGGCAACACGCTGCACGTCACCGGCCGTGACGCGCAGGCGCTGGCGCACAGCATGGGCTCGCTCGCGCCCGGCGAGGGCTGGCGCGTGCAGCCGATCGAGCCCACGCTCGAAGACGTCTTCATCAGCCTGATGGACCAGGCGCGCGACGGGGCCGGCTGATGCGCGCCGCCCTTTCGGCGAGCCGCTGGGCCGCCATCGTGATCAAGGAGTTCATCCAGCTGCGGCGCGACCGCCTCACCTTCGGCATGATCGTCGGCATCCCGGTGATCCAGCTGCTGCTGTTCGGCTTCGCGATCAACTCCGACCCGAAGCACCTGCCGACCGCGGTGCTGGCCGAGGACCACAGCCCGTATTCGCGCAGCATCGTCGCCGCGCTGCAGAACAGCGGCTATTTCGCGCTCGCCGTCGCCGCGCGCTCGTCGCGCGAGGTCGACGCGCTGCTGGCGCGCGGCGAGGTGCAGTTCGCGGTCACCATCCCGCAGGACTTCTCGCGGCGGCTGGTGCGCAACGAGCGCCCGGTGCTGCTCGTCGAGGCCGACGCCACCGATCCGGCGGCGACCAGCAACGCGCTGGCCGCGCTCGGCACGCTGGTCGATGCGGTGGTGGCGCGCGATGCCGCCGGCGTGCTGCAGCCGCGGCCGCCGCTGCCGCCGCGCGTCGACGTGCGCGTGCAGCGGCGCTACAACCCCGAGGGCATCACGCAGTACAACGTGGTGCCGGGGCTGCTCGGCGTGATCCTCACCATGACCATGGTGCTGATGACCGGGCTCGCGCTCACCCGCGAGCGCGAGCGCGGCACCTACGAGAACCTGCTCGCCACGCCGGTGCGGCCGATCGAGGTGATGACCGGCAAGGTCGTGCCCTACATCCTGATCGGGCTGCTCCAGGTGGCGCTGGTGCTCGCCGGGGCGCGCTACGTGTTCGGCGTTCCTTTCCTCGGCAGCCTGGTGCTGCTGTTCTTCGTGGTGCTGCTGTTCATCGCCGCCAACCTGACGCTGGGCATCACCTTCTCGTCGCTGGCGCGCAACCAGCTCCAGGCGATGCAGATGACGTTCTTCTACTTCCTGCCCTCGATCCTGCTGTCGGGGTTCATGTTCCCGTTCCGCGGCATGCCCGGCTGGGCGCAGTGGATAGGCAACCTGCTGCCGCTCACCCACTTCCTGGTGCTGGTGCGCGGCATCCTGCTCAAGGGCAACGGCGTGACCGAGCTGTGGCCGGCGATCTGGCCGATCGCCGCATTCACCGTGGCGGCGATCACCGTGGGCGTCACCTTCTATCGGCGAACGCTGGACTGACCGGCGCCGGGAAGGCGATGGTCGCACCGCGCGCCTCGGCGCTGCCCACGCTGCTGCCTATGTCGCCGCTCACGTCTCTGCCCACGTCGCTGCCGCGCGCAGCCATGCCGTCGCCGCGCCCGATCTCCAGCCGGTGCCGGTGGAACGACGCCAGCGACGAACGGTGGCCGATGCTGACCACCGTCGTGTCCGGCAGGCGCTCGCGCAGCAGCGCGTAGAGCCGGCGCTCGGCGGTCTCGTCGAGCGAGGCGGTGGCCTCGTCGAGGAACAGCCAGCGCGGCCGGTGCAGCAGTGCGCGCGCGAAGCCGATGCGCTGCTGCTCGCCGGGCGACAGCTCCTGCGACCAGTGGCGCGTCTCGTGCAGGCGTGCCGCGAACTCGCCCAGCCCGCAATCGGCGAGCGCGCGGGCGATCTGCGCGTCGCCGAGGCGCTCCGCCGCGTCCGGATAGGCCAGCTGGTCGCGCAGCGGCGCGATGGTCAGGTAGGGCTTCTGCGGCACGAACAGCACGTCCTCGCCGCGCGGACGGTGCACGGTGCCGCGGCCGAACGGCCAGACCCCGGCGAGCGCGCGAAACAGCGTGCTCTTGCCGGCGCCCGAGGCGCCGGTCACGAGCAGCGATTCGCCCGGGCACAGCTCCACGTCGACGCGCGAGAACAGCGGCCGGCCGTCGGGCAGGTCGATCGCCAGGCCGTGCGCCCGATAGGAGCTGCCGTCCTCGTCGAGCTGCACCCGGATCGCCTCGCGCCCGCCCGCCTCGCGCTGCGCGCGCTCGGCGGCATCGCGAAAGCCGGTCAGCCGGTCGACCGTGGCCTTCCAGTCGGCCACCCCGGCGTAGGCGCTGACGAACCACGACAGCGCGCCCTGCACCTGGCCGAAGGCCGAGGCGGTCTGCACCAGCCCGCCCAGCTCGATGGCGCCGCTGAAGAAGCGTGGCGCGGCCACCAGGAACGGGAAGATGATCGCGATCTGGTCGTAGCCCGACTGGAACCACGAGAGCTTCTTCTGGCGCACCATCAGCGCCCACCAGTTGCGGAACACGTCGCCGAAGCGTCCCTGCAGGGCACGGATCTCGTCGGCCTCGCCGCGGTACAGCGCCACCGCTTCCGCGTTCTCGCGGAAGCGCACCAGCGCGTAGCGGAAGTTCGCCTCGTACATCTGCTGGTTGAAGTTCAGCCGCACCAGCGGATGCCCGATGCGCTGCGTGAGCCACGAGCCGATCACCGCGTAGATCAGCGCAGCCCACACCATGTAGCCGGGCACCACCCACTCGCGCCCGAGCAGGTGCAGGCTGAGCGCCCCCGACAGTCCCCACAGCATGACGACGAACGAGAACAGCGTGACCACCGACGACAGCAGCCCCAGCCCGAGGGTCAGCGTCGAGGCGACGAAGGAGGCCAGGTCGACGCTGACCCGCTGGTCGGGGTTGTCGGTGCCGTGGTCGGCCAGCTGCATGCGGTAGTAGGCGCCGCTGCCGATCCACTCGCGCAGGTAGTGGTCGGTCAGCCAGCGCCGCCAGCGGATCTGCAGCATCTGGTTCAGGTAGAGCTGGTAGACGCCGATCACGATCAGCGCCGCCGCCAGCACGCAGAAGTACGCCAGCAGGCGGTAGAAGGCGCCCATGTCGAGCTTCTGCAGCGCCGTGTAGAAGCGGTTCTGCCACTCGGTGTAGAGCACCGTCAGCGCGACCGAGCCGAGGTTCATGGCAACGATGGCCGCCAGCAGCCCGCGCGCCGGCCAGCGGTCCTCGGAAGACCAGTACGGGCGGCTGAGCGCCCACAGGTTGCGCAGGAAGGTGCCGATCTCGTTTCGGTTCATGGGATGGCGCGACGCGGGCCGCCGCTTCCGGGATTTTCAGGAGAGCGCCGGGTGCCTGTTCGCCCGCCAGGCGGCGAGCCGTTCGAACCAGAGGTACACCACCGGCGTGATGTACAGGGTGAGCGCCTGCGAGACGACCAGGCCTCCCACCACGGCCAGCCCGAGCGGGCGGCGCGCCTCGCCGCCGGCGCCGAAGGCGAGCGCGATCGGCAGGCTGCCCATCAGCGCGGCCATGGTGGTCATCATGATCGGTCGGAACCGCGTCAGACATGCCTCGTGGATGGCCTCGCGAGCCGGCTTCGCCTCCCGGCGCCGGGCCTCGATGGCGAAGTCGATCATGATGATCGCGTTCTTCTTGACGATGCCGATCAGCATGATGATGCCGACGAAGGCATACATGTCGAGCTGCTCGCCGAACAGCATCAGCGTGACCAGCGCGCCGAACCCGGCGCTGGGCAGGCCCGAGAGGATGGTCAGCGGGTGGATGAAGCTCTCATAGAGGATGCCGAGCACCAGGTAGATGACCAGGATCGCCATGGCGAGCAGGATGCCCATGCCCTGCAGCGAGGTCTGGAATGCCTGGGCGGTGCCCTGGAACGAGCCCGAGATCGTCGCCGGCAGGCGCATGTCGGAGGCCGCCTGCCCGATCTCCTCGATCGCCTCGCCCAGCGACATGCCCTGCGCGAGGTCGAACGAGATGGTCACCGAGGGCAGCTGCCCGAGGTGGGTGATGGCCAGCGGGCCGACCGAGGGCTCGAGCGTCGCCACCGCGTTGAGCGGCACCAGCGCGCCCGTGCTCGAGCGCACGTACAGCAGCGACAGCGCCGACGGATCGGCCTGGTACTGCGGCGCCAGCTCCATGATCACCCAGTACTGGTCGGTCGGCGCGTAGATCGTCGAGACCTGGCGCGAGCCGTAGGCGTCGTACAGCGTCGACTCGATCGCCTGCGCCGAAACGCCGAGCGCGGAGGCCTTGTTGCGATCGATGGTCACGGTGACCTGCGGCTTGGCGATCTGCAGGTCGCTGGTGACGTCGAGCAGGCCGGGCAGCGTCCTCAGCTTCTGCTCGATCAGCGGCGCCCAGTGGAACAGGTCCTCGGTGTCGGTGGCCTGCAGCGTGTACTGGTAGGTGCTCTTGGTGAGCTGGCCGCCGATGCGGATCGCCGGGATGTTCTGCACGTAGGCCCGGATGCCGGTCACGCCGAGCAGCTCGGGACGCAGCTGGCGCACGATCTCGTCGGCGCTCGGGCGGCCCTCGCGCGGCTTGAGGCTGATGAAGATGCGGCCCAGGTTCAGCGAGGTGCTCGAGCCCCCGGTGCCCACCGAGGACATCACCCCCTCGACGTGCGGGTTGGCCTGCACGATGCGGGCGACCTGGCGCTGCATGGCCACCATCGCGTCGAACGAGACGTCCTGCGAGGCTTCGGTGAACACGAACAGCTGGCCGCTGTCCTCGCTGGGCAGGAATCCCTTGGGGGCGATCGCGAACAGGTAAGCGGTGCCGGCGAAGATGGCGAGGAAGACGAGCATGATCAGGCCGCCGCGATCGAGCACCCAGCGCAGGCTGAGATCGTAGGCGTCGCGCAGCGCGTCGAAGCCGCGCTCGGCGAGCGCATACAGGCGGCCGTGGCGCTGCTCGTGCGCGACGGTGAGCATGCGGCTGCACAGCAGCGGCGTGAGCGTCAGCGAGACGAAGCCCGACAGCAGCACCGCCACGATGATGGTGACGGCGAACTCGTGCAGCAGCCGCCCCAGGATGCCGCCCATGAACAGCACCGGGATGAACACCGCCATCAGCGAGATCGTCATCGACACCACCGTGAAGCCGATCTCCCTCGAGCCGTCGAGCGTGGCCTGCAGGCGCGACTTGCCCATCTCCATGTGGCGCGTGATGTTCTCCAGCACCACGATCGCGTCGTCGACCACGAAGCCGACGCACAGCGTGAGCGCCATCAGCGACAGGTTGTCCAGGCTGTAGCCGAGCAGGTACATGGCCGAGAACGTGCCGATGATCGACATCGGCAGGGCCAGGCTCGGGATGATGGTCGCGCGCACGTTGCGCAGGAACACGAAGATCACTCCCACCACCAGCACCAGCGCGATCAGCAGCGTCTCCTGCACGTCGCGCACCGAGGCGCGGATCGACTGCGAGCGGTCGTACAGGCGGTTCAGCGACACCGAGGGCGGAACCTGCGCGCGGAAGGTGGGCAGCAGCGCGTCGATGGCGTCGACCACCTCGATGGTGTTGGTGCCGGGCTGGCGCTGGATGGCGAGGATCACGCCGCGGGTGCCGTTGTACCAGGCGGCGACCTTGTCGTTCTGAACGCTGTCGAACACGCGGCCGACCTGGTCCAGGCGCACCGGCGCGCCGTTGCGCCAGGCGACGATCATCGGCGCGTACGCCTGCGCGTCCATCAGCTGGCCGGTCGCCTGCACCGAGGTCGCGCGCTGGGCCCCGTACAGCGTGCCGGTCGGCAGGTTCACGTTGGCGTTGCCGATCGCCTGCTCGACGTCGGTGAGCGCGATGCCGCGCGTGGCCAGCGCGCTCGGATCGAGCTGCACGCGCACGGCGTACTTCTGCGAGCCGAACACCTGCACCTGCGCCACGCCGCTGATGGTGGAGATGCGCTGAGCGAGCAGGTTCTCCGCGTAGTCGTCGACGGCGGACAGGGGCAGCGTCGAGGAGGTGAGCGCCAGGTAAAGGATCGCCGCGTCGGCCGGGTTGACCTTGCGCAGCGTGGGCGGCGAGGGCATCGAGGCCGGAAGCTGGCGCGCCGCCGTCGCGATCGCCGACTGCACGTCCTGCGCGGCGGCGTCGATGTTGCGCTCGAGCGCGAACTGCAGCGTGATCTGGGTCGAGCCCTCCGACGAGATCGAGGTCATCGAGTCGACGCTGGCGATGGTCGAGAACTGCTTCTCCAGCGGTGTGGCCACCGCCGAGGCCATGGTGGCGGGGCTGGCGCCGGGCAGGGTGGCCGTGACCTGGATGGTCGGGAAGTCGACGTTCGGCAGCGCACTGACCGGCAGCAGCCGGTAGCTGGCGATGCCGAAGATGAGGATCCCCAGCATCACCAGCACCGTCATCACCGGGCGCTGGACGAAGGGTGTGCTGATGTTCACGACGCGTCGTCGGTCGCTTCGAGGCTGACCCGCGTGCCCGGGGCGAGCCGGATCTGGCCCGCCGTGACCACGCGCTCACCGGGCTTCAGGCCCGCGGCGATCACCGCGTCATCGCCCTCGACCCGGTCGATCCGGACCTGGCGCAGCTCGACCGTGCGATCCGGCTTGACCACGAATGCATACTGCCCGGTCGGCCCGTTCTGCATCGCGATGGCCGGGGCGACGACGGCGTTTGGCTGCTCGTACAGGGTGACCGCCACATCGACGAACTGGCCCGGCCAGAACGCCTTGTCGGTATTGTCGAATCGCGCCTGCAGCTTGATGGTGCCGGTGGTGGTGTCGGCGGCGTTGTCGATGAAGACCAGCTTGCCGCCCACCGGCTGCGCAGCGCCGGCCAGCTTCGCCTGCACCAGCAGGTCGCCGCGCGCCTGGTGCGCGCGGATCTGGCCCAGGTACTGCTCGGGTACCGAGAACGAGGCGTAGACCGGCACCACCTGGTTGATCACCACCAGCGCGTTGGTGTCGTTGGCCTTCACCAGGTTGCCTGCCTGGATCAGGATCTTGCCGGCGTAGCCGTCGATCGGCGAGCGGATCGAACAGTGCTCGAGGTCGAGTCGGGCGCTGTCGATCGCGGCCTGGTCGGCGGCTACCGTCGCGGCGGCGGCCTCGGCGTTGGTGCGTGCCTGCTCGTAGGCGTCCGGGGAGATGAACTTGCGCGCGAGCAGGTCCTGCGAGCGCACCTGCTGCTGGCGCGCGCGCTCGAGCAGCGCCTGGTCCCTGAGGAGGTTGGCCTGCGCCTGCGCCAGGCGCGCCTTGAACGGGCGCGGATCGATCTCGAACAGCAGCGCGTTCCTGCGCACCGCGTCGCCTTCCTTGAAGTGGACCGCCAGGATCTGCCCGTCGACCAGCGCCTTGACCGCGACCGTGGTCCAGGGCTCGATGTTGCCGATCGCATGCAGCCGCAACGGCACCGTCTTGATCACCACCAGCGCCGTGCTGACCGGCACTGCCGGCGTCTGCGCGGGCGGCGAGGCGGCCCGGGTGAAATTGGCACTGCGTGCGACGAAGATGCCGATCGCGGCGGCGATGACGAGCAGAACGGCTAGCGACGGCAGGATTCTCTTGCTCGACATCGACGGATTCGAGGAGGGGATCGCCCGGGGCATCCATCGTACGCCGCTCGCGGGCGCCGCGCCGGAAATGCTCCCCGCCGGCCTTGCGGACGGCGTCGCGATCCCGATACGATCAAACGAGAATCATTCTTATCTGGCGGCCCTTCATCCTGCGGACCCGGCTTTTCGCCACCAACAACCCCCGGCGGCGCGGCATTGCGGCAGATCAACCCTCCTCGCCGCCGCCCGGTCATCCTCTCCAGGGACAGCGGCCGCAGGCGGTAGCATTTGCGCGCTGGCCGGTGCAGGCTGCCGGGCGGTCTCCGCGCAGCCGGCACCCGTTCCTGTTCCTTCTTCCTTGTCCCCCCACGTCGGAGAGTTCGCATGAGCACCAAGAAAGGCAAGACCCCGGAAATCGACATCGGCATCAAGAGCGGCGATCGCCAGAAGATCGTCGACGGCCTGTCCGCCCTCCTGGCCGACAGCTACACGCTCTACCTCATGACGCACAACTTCCACTGGAACGTGAAAGGGCCGATGTTCAACAGCCTGCACCTGATGTTCATGGAGCAGTACACCGAGCAGTGGAATGCGCTCGACCTCATCGCCGAACGCATCCGCGCGCTCGGCCATCCGGCCCCGGGCACCTACAAGGAGTTCGTCAAGCTGGCCTCGATCAAGGAAGTCGAGGGCGTCCCCCAGGCCACCGACATGATCCGCCACCTGGTCGCCGCCCAGGAAGCCACCGCGCGCACCGCCCGCAAGCTGTTCCCGATCGTGGACTCCGCCAGCGACGAGCCCACCGCCGACCTGCTCACCCAGCGCCTCGAGGTGCACGAGAAGACGGCGTGGATGCTGCGCAGCCTGCTGGAGGATTGATCGCAGGCAGGTGCCTGCGGGGAAGGAGTCGGCCGTGGGCGGGAGCGGCTGCGCTCAGACGTTGAACCTGAAGTGCATCACGTCGCCGTCCTTGACCACGTACTCCTTTCCTTCCAGCCGCATCTTCCCCTTCTCCTTCGCGCCGGCCTCGCCGCCGAGCGCGACGAAGTCGTCGTAGGCGATCGTCTCGGCGCGGATGAAGCCGCGCTCGAAGTCGGTGTGGATGACGCCGGCGGCCTGCGGCGCGGTGGCGCCGATCCGTACGGTCCAGGCACGCACCTCCTTTTCTCCGGCGGTGAAGTAGGTCTGCAGCCCGAGCAAGGAGTAGGCGGCGCGGATGACGCGGTTCAGGCCCGGCTCGTCCATCCCCATGTCGGCCAGGAACACGGCCTTGTCCTCGTCGGGGAGGTCGGCGATCTCGGCCTCGATGGCCGCGCACACCGGCACCACGATCGAGCCCTCGGCCGCGGCGTGCCGGCGCACCGCCTCGAGGTGGGGGTTGTCGGCGAAGCCGTCCTCGCGTACGTTGGCCACGTACATGGCCGGCTTGGCGGTGATCAGGCACAGCGGCCGCAGCAGCGCCTTCTCCTCGTCGTAGAGGTCGAGCGAGCGTACCGGCCTGGCCTGGTCGAGCGTCGCCTGGCACTTCTCGAGCACCGCCACCAGGCGCTGCGCCTCCTTGTCGCCGCCGGCGCGCGCCACCTTGCCGTAGCGCGCGAGCGCCTTCTCGACGGTGGCCATGTCGGCCAGCGCCAGCTCGGTGTCGATCACCTCGATGTCCGACAGCGGATCGATCTTTCCGCTCACGTGCACCACGTTCTCGTCCTCGAAGCAGCGCACCACGTGCACGACGGCGTCGGTCTCGCGGATGTTGGCGAGGAACTGGTTGCCCAGGCCTTCCCCCTTGGAGGCGCCGGCCACCAGGCCGGCGATGTCGACGAACTCGACGGTGGCCGGCAGCACCCGCTGCGGCTTGACGATCGCCGCCAGCACCGCCAGCCGCGGGTCGGGCACCTCGACGATGCCGACGTTCGGCTCGATGGTGCAGAAGGGATAGTTCTCGGCCGAGATGCCGGCCTTGGTGAGCGCGTTGAAGAGCGTCGACTTGCCGACGTTCGGCAGGCCGACGATGCCGCATTGCAGGGACATGCTGGAGGCTCCGGAGGGCCGCCGGGGCGGGGCGGCCGGGGGTGGGATCGAAGCCGCCATTGTCTCAGAGCCCGCATGGCCCTCCCGGAGCTCCGCGATCGCAGTCAGCGGCGACCGCGGGGTGGGGAACGACGGAGGAGCGGCGGGGGGGGGGCGCGGGCGATGCCGCCGACCGCGGACGGCGAAGCCCGCTAACATGATGGCGCTGTCCGACACGGCATGATTGCCCGCAACGGCGCCGCCCGGGGCAGGGTGCCGCCGGGCGATCTAACCGGACCCCGACCCCACATGGCTGCAACGCTGGACGGAAAGCTGGTGGTCGCGATCTCCTCGCGAGCCGTCTTCGACTTCGAGGAGGAGAACCGCGTCTTCGAGCGCGACGACGACGCCGCATACATGGCGCTGCAGCGCGAGCGGCTCGACGTCTCGGCTCAGCCCGGCGTCGCCTGGGCGCTGGTGCGCAAGCTGCTGCGCTTCGATCCGCCCGGCCGGCCCGAGGCGCAGCGGCGCGTCGAGGTGGTGGTGGTGTCGCGCAACGACCCGGTCAGCGGCCTGCGGGTGTTCCGCTCGGCGCAGCAGGGCGGGCTGCGCCTGGAACGCGGCGTGTTCACGCGCGGGCGCGCTCCCTGGTGCTATCTGTCGCCGCTGAAGGCCAACCTGTTCCTGTCGGCCAACGCCGACGACGTGGCGGCGGCGCTCGAAGCCGGCTTCCCGGCAGCGCGGGTATTCCCGGAGTCGGTGAAGGCCTCGGAATCGCACCCGGACGAGGTCCGCATCGCGTTCGATGGGGACGCCGTGCTCTTCTCCGACGAGTCCGAGCGCGTGTTCCGGTGCGGCGGGCTCGACGCCTTCCAGCGCCACGAAACCGATCACGTGGCCCGGCCGCTGCCGCCGGGGCCGTTCAAGCCGCTGCTCGAGGCGCTCAACCGGCTGCAGCGCGAAGACGCGCCGGCGGGCGTGAACGGCCATGCGCTGCCCCCGGGCGCCGCACCGGGAGCGGACGGCGCCGCGCCGGCGGCGGACGGCGTCGGGCCGGGAGGGGCCGTCGAGGCCCCGCCGCGGGTGCACATCCGCACCGCGCTGGTGACCGCGCGCAGCGCGCCGGCCCATGAGCGCGCGATCCGCACCCTGATGGACTGGGGCATCGAGGTCGACGAGGCGATGTTCCTGGGCGGCCTGGCCAAGGGCCCGTTCCTGCACGCCTTCGAGCCCGATTTCTACTTCGACGACCAGACCGGGCACTGCGAGTCGGCCGCGCGCTTCGGGCCGGCCGGGCACGTGCCGGCGGGCATCGCCAACGGGCGCTGAGGCCACGATGAAGCCGGCCCCGTTCGTCGTGCACCGCGGCATCGTGGCGCCGCTCGACCTGGCCAACGTCGACACCGACGCCATCTTCCCCAAGCAGTACGGCCGCTCGATTGCTGCCAGCGGCTTCGGCCCGGTGCTGTTCGACAACTGGCGCTACCTCGATCCGGGCGATCTCGACAGCGACCACTCGCTGCGCCGCGAGAACCCGGAGTTCCTGCTCAACCGCGAGCCCTACCGGCACGCGACGATCCTGCTGGCGCGCGAGAATTTCGGCTGCGGCTCGAGCCGCGAGCACGCGGTGTGGGCGCTGCGCGACTTCGGCTTCCGTGCGCTCGTGGCGCCCGGCTTCGCCTCGATCTTCGCCGGCAACGCACTGGCCAACGGGCTGCTGGCGATGGTGTTGCCGTCCGGCGACATCGACGTGCTGTTCGACTGGGCACGCACGCAGGCGCGTCCCGAGGCGACCATCGATCTGCCTGCCCAGCAGCTCGCGGCCGGCGGGCGGCGCTACGGCTTCGACATCGATGCGCGTTCGAAGCAGGCGCTGCTCGAAGGCTGGGACGAGATCGAGCGGACGTTGTTGCGGCGTGACGCCATCGGCGCATTCGAGAGCCGACGGCTGTCGGAATTCCCTTGGCTCGCCGGACATCCGGACATACCCTTTTTCAGGTCAACCAATCAGCACGACGAACCGTAAAGGGCTATAAAGAAGAAAACGTCAGGAGATCCGTACACGAGAGACGCAGCAAGGGACCGGGTGCAAGGCAAGTCCCGCAGCAGGCACGGTTCCGGCCGCAGGAGGTGAGCATGTCGATTTTCACTCGCTACCAGAGTCGCTACGAGGCCGCGCAGGAAGAAGAGATATCGGTCCAGGACTACCTGGACCTGTGCAAGCACGACCGGTCGGCGTATGCCAGCGTCGCCGAGCGCATGCTGATGGCGATCGGTGAGCCCGAGCTGGTCGACACGCGGCTCGACCCGCGCCGCTCGCGCATCTTCGCCAACAAGATGCTGCGCGTCTACCCGGCCTTCGCCGATTTCTACGGCATGGAAGAGGTGATCGAAAACATCGTCGCCTACTTCCGGCACGCGGCGCAGGGGCTGGAGGAGAAGAAGCAGATCCTCTACCTGCTCGGCCCGGTCGGCGGCGGCAAGAGCTCGCTGGCCGAGAAGCTCAAGCTGCTCATCGAGAAGGTGCCGTTCTACGCCATCAAGGACTCCCCGGTCTACGAATCGCCGCTCGGGCTGTTCCGGCCTGACGAGGATGGCCGCATCCTGGAAGAGGACTACGGCATCCCGGGGCGCTACCTGAGCGGCATCATGAGCCCGTGGGCGGTCAAGCGCCTGCACGAGTTCGGCGGCGACATCACCCGCTTCCGGGTGGTCAAGCTGCGCCCGTCGGTGCTGTCGCAGATCGCGGTCTCCAAGACCGAGCCGGGCGACGAGAACAACCAGGACATCTCCTCGCTGGTGGGCAAGGTCGACATCCGCAAGCTGGAGACCTACTCCCAGGACGACCCCGACTGCTACAGCTACTCGGGCGGCCTGTGCCTGGCCAACCGCGGCATCCTCGAGTTCGTCGAGATGTTCAAGGCACCGATCAAGGTGCTGCACCCGCTGCTCACCGCCACGCAGGAGGGCAACTACAAGGGTACCGAAGGGTTCGGCGCGATCCCCTTCGACGGCCTGATCCTGGCGCACTCCAACGAAGCGGAGTGGCTGTCGTTCCGCAACAACCGCAACAACGAGGCGTTCATCGACCGCATCTTCATCGTGAAGGTGCCGTATTCGCTGCGGGTCAGCGACGAGATGCACATCTACGAGAAGCTGCTCAAGAACTCCTCGCTCTCCCAGGCGCCGTGCGCGCCCGACACGCTGCGCATGATGGCCCAGTTCTCGGTGCTGTCGCGCCTGAAGGAGCCGGAGAACTCGTCGATCTACTCCAAGATGCGCATCTACGACGGCGAGAACCTCAAGGACACCGATCCCAAGGCCAAGAGCTACCAGGAGTACCGCGACTACGCCGGCGTCGACGAGGGCATGACCGGCCTGTCGACGCGCTTTGCGTTCAAGATCCTGTCGCGGGTGTTCAACTTCGACCATCGCGAGGTCGCGGCCAACCCGGTGCACCTGATGTACGTGCTCGAGCAGCAGATCGAGCAGGAGCAGTTCCCGCCGGAGGTGGAGGAGAAGTACCTGCGCGTCATCAAGGAGTACCTGTCGCCGCGCTACGCCGAGTTCATCGGCAAGGAGATCCAGACCGCCTACCTCGAGAGCTACTCGGAGTACGGCCAGAACATCTTCGAGCGCTACGTCACCTACGCCGACTTCTGGATCCAGGACCAGGAATTCCGCGATCCGCACACCGGCGAGATCCTCGACCGCAAGGCACTGAACGACGAGCTGGAGAAGATCGAGAAGCCCGCCGGCATCTCCAACCCGAAGGACTTCCGTAACGAGGTGGTGAACTTCGTGCTGCGCGCGCGCGCCTCGCAGGACGGCAAGAGCCCGTCGTGGACCAGCTACGAGAAGCTGCGCGCGGTGATCGAGAAGAAGATGTTCTCCAACACCGAGGAGCTGCTGCCGGTCATCTCGTTCAACGCCAAGGCGAGCGCCGACGACCAGAAGAAGCACAAGGACTTCGTCGACCGGATGATCGCCCGGGGCTACACCGAGAAGCAGGTACGGCTGCTGTGCGAGTGGTACCTCCGGGTCCGGAAATCCTCCTGAGGGGCGCAGCGCGCAAGGGCGGCCCGGGCGGGCGCTGAGGCAGGGCATGCTACGCATCGTCGACCGCAGGTTCGACAGCCGCAACCGGAGCTCGGTCAACCGGGGTCGGTTCCTGCGCCGCTTCAAGAGCCAGATCCGCAAGGCGGTCAACGATGCACTGAACAAGCGCGGCATCCGCGACCTGGAGAACGGCGAGAAGATCGGCATCCCGGGGCGCGACATCGCCGAGCCGCAGTTCAGCCACGGCCGCGGCGGCGTGCGCGACTACGTCCATGCGGGCAACGACCGCTACGGCGCCGGCGACGAGGTCGATCGGCCGCCCGAGGGCGGCGGCGGCTCGGGTCGCGGCCGGGCGAGCAACGAGGGCGAGGGGCTCGACGAGTTCGCCTTCACCCTCACGCGCGAGGAGTTCCTCGACATCTTCTTCGACGACCTGGCGCTGCCCAACCTGGTCAAGCGCCAGCTGGCGCGCATCGAGCAGTACCGGCGCGTGCGCGCCGGCTATACGCAGAGCGGCGTCCCGACCAACATCAGCCTCACGCGCACCATGCGCGGGGCCGCCGGCCGGCGCGTCGCAGCCGCCGGCCCCTACGGCCGCCGGCTGCGCGAGCTCGAGCAGGAGCTCGAGCGCCTGCTGCTGCAGTACCGGGAAACCGATCCCGAGGTCGTGCAGCTGCGCCTGGAGATCGCGCGCCTGAAGGCGAAGATCGAGGCGATCCCGTTCATCGACACCTTCGACCTGCGCTACCGCAACCGCATCCGCATTCCGGAGCCGAGCACGCAGGCGGTGATGTTCTGCCTGATGGACGTCTCGGGCTCCATGGACGAGGAGCGCAAGAACATCGCCAAGCGCTTCTTCATGCTGCTGTACCTGTTCCTGAACCGCAACTACCAGCGCATCGACGTGGTGTTCATCCGCCACCATACGGTCGCCAGCGAGGTCGACGAGGACGAGTTCTTCGGCTCGCGCGAAACCGGCGGCACGGTGGTCTCGAGCGCGCTCGAGCTCATGCGCAAGATCATCGCCGAGCGCTACCTGTCGAGCCAGTGGAACATCTACGGCGCCCAGGCCTCCGACGGCGACAACTGGAACGACGATTCGCCGCTGTGCCGCGAACTGATCGAGGAGTCGATCCTGCCCCTGTGCCAGTACTTCGCGTACATCGAGATCACCGACGCCGAGCCGCAGAACCTGTGGCGCGAATACGAGAAGCTGCAGGCCGCCTGGCCCGACCGCTTCGCGATGCAGCGCATCGGCGGCCCGGCCGATATCTACCCGGTGTTCCGCGAGCTGTTCCGCAAGCGCAGCCACGCGGGCGTGGCATGAGCGACCAGGACCAGAGCCAGGGCCGCATGTTGCCCGACGACGCGGAGTGGAGCTTCGATGCGATCGAGCTCTACGACGAGGCCATCGGCGAGGTGGCGCTGCGCTACGGGCTCGACGGCTACCCGCACCTGCTCGAGGTCATCACCGCCGAGCAGATGATGGACGCCTATGCCTCCAGCGGCATGCCCATCTATTACTACCACTGGTCGTTCGGCAAGCACTTCCTGGCCACCGAGAACCGCTACCGGCGCGGCCAGATGGGGCTGGCCTACGAGATCGTCATCAACTCCGACCCCTGCATCGCCTATCTGATGGAGGAGAACACGCTGCCGATGCAGGCGCTGGTCATCGCCCACGCGGCCTATGGGCACAACTCGTTTTTCAAGGGCAACCACCTGTTCCGGCAGTGGACCAGCGCCGATTCGATCATCGATTACCTGGTGTTCGCGCGCAACTACATCTCCGAATGCGAGGAGCGCCACGGCGAGGCCGCCGTCGAGCGGCTGCTCGACGCCTGCCACGCGCTGGTCAACCTGGGCGTCGATCGCTACCAGCGCGCCCCGCGCCTGTCGCTGGAGAAGGAGCGCGTGCGCCAGGCCGAGCGCGCCGAGTACCTGCAGTCGCAGGTCAACGACCTGTGGCGCACCCTGCCGCCGCGGACGGAAGACGAGACCCCCGAGCCCGAGCGGCGCTTTCCCGAGGAACCCGAGGAGAACCTGCTCTACTTCATCGAGAAGAACGCGCCGCTGCTCGAGCCGTGGCAGCGGGAGGTGGTGCGCATCACCCGCAAGATCGGCCAGTACTTCTACCCGCAGCGGCAGACCCAGGTGATGAACGAGGGCTGGGCCACGTTCTGGCACTACACGCTGCTCAACACGCTCTACGACGAGGGGCGGCTGTCCGACGGCTTCATGCTCGAGTTCCTGCACTCGCACACCAGCGTCGTGCACCAGCCGCCGTACAACAGCCCGTACTACTCGGGCATCAACCCCTATGCGCTCGGCTTCTCGATGTGGCGCGATATCCGGCGCATCTGCGAGGCGCCGACCGAGGAGGACCGGGCCTGGTTCCCCGACATCGCGGGTTCCGACTGGCGCACGACGCTCGATTTCGCGATGCGCAACTTCAAGGACGAGAGCTTCGTTGCCCAGTTCCTGTCGCCGCGGTTGATGCGCGAGATGCGGCTGTTCGCGGTGCTCGACGACGACAGCCGCGAGAAGCTGCGCATCGACGCCATCCACGACGAGCACGGCTACCGGATGCTGCGCCAGCTGCTGTCGGACCAGTACAACTTGGGCAGCCGCGAGCCCGACATCCAGGTCTGGAACGTCGATCTGCGCGGCGACCGCTCGATCACGCTGCGCCACTTCGTGCGCGACCGGCGCCCGCTGGCCTCCTCCTTCGAGGCGGTGCTCGACCACGTCGCCTACCTGTGGGGGTTCACCGTGAGGCTCGAGGGCCAGAACGTCGACGGCGAGGTCGAGCTGCTCGCCGAGCGCCGCGGCGCCCGGCGCCGGCGCGGCGACGGCTGACGTCAAGTCCCTCCTACAGCGGCTGTCAAGATTTCCCGATGGGCGTGCCCGCGCCGCTGGCATAGATTGGCCGCGGACCGACGGGATTCCCGTCGCCGATCAATCAGCCGATGCGGGAGCGGACATGACCAGTCGTTTCAGCCGGCGCAGCGTGCTGCAGACGGGCCTCGCGCTCGGCGCGGCGCCGCTCGTCGCCCATCCCATCCTTTCCTATGGCCAGGGCGAGACGCCGATCAAGATAGGCATGCACGATCCGCTCACCGGCACCTATGCCGCCGAGGGCGACAGCGAGGTGCGCGGCGCGAAGATGGCGGTGGCCGAGATCAATGCCAAGGGCGGCGTCATCGGGCGCAAGATCGAGCTGGTCGTCGAGGACGACAACGCCAACGCGGGCCTCGCGGCCCAGAAGGCCCACAAGATGATCGAGAAGGACGGCTGCGCCATGCTGATGGGCGCGGTGTCCTCGGCTACCGCGCTGTCGGTGAGCCAGGTGGCGAACCAGAAGGGCGTGGTGTACATGGTCACCGGCGGGCACACCGACCCGGTGACCGGCAGCGAGTGCCACTGGACGACGTTTCGCATCTGCACCACCACCTACATGCTGGCGGCAGGCCTGGTCAACACCCTGGCCAGCAAGTTCGGCAAGAAGTGGTACTTCATCACTCCGGACTACGCCTTCGGCCACACGTTCCAGGCCGCCTACGCGAAGATCCTCAAGAGCCTGGGCGGCACCGTGCTCGGCAACTCGCTCTCTCCGCTGGGCACCACCGACTTCTCCTCCTACCTGATCAAGGCCCAGTCGACCAACCCCGAGGTGCTCATCCTGCTCGTCGACGGGCAGGATCTGGTCAACTGCATGAAGCAGGCGGTGCAGTTCGGGCTGCAGAAGAAGATGCCGATCGGCGGCGGGCTCTCCGAGCTCGAAGTGCTCAACGCGCTGCCGCGCGAGGCGAGGCTCGGCTGGTGGACGCTCGAGTGGTACTGGAACCAGCCCGATACGCCGCACGTGAAGGAATGGGTGGCGAGCTACCGCAAGGCCTACCCCGACGGCAGCTACCCGAGTGCGCGCACCTGGTTCGGTTACGCCGGCACGCACGCCCTGGCGCTGGGCGCGGCGAAGGCCAGGAGCGTGGAGCCGGCCAAGCTGGCCCGCGCGCTCGAGGGGCTCGAGCTGCCGCCCGAGATCAAGCTGCAGCCCAACAAGGTGTACTTCCGGCCGCAGGACCACCAGCTGATGTCGAGCGAGTTCCCCGGCGAGATCATCGCCGACGGCAAGTATCCCGACCTGTTCAAGGTGGCCGACATCGTGCCGGGCGACAAGACCTCGCTGCCGGTCGCCGAGACCGGCTGCAAGCTGGTCTATCCGAGCACCTGACGCATGGAGCTGCTGCTGTTCAATGCGTTCAACGGCCTGATCCAGGGAGTCTTCTACGCGCTGATGGCGCTCGGGCTGGCGTTGATCCTGAGCCTGAACTCGGTGATCAACATGGCGCACGGCGGCTTCCTGGTCATCGGCGCCTACCTGGCCTATACGCTGGCGCCCTACCTCGGCTTCTGGGGGGCGCTGGTGGTCGGTCCGCTGTGTGCAGCGGCGATCGGGCTGGCGGTCGAGCGCGTCCTGGTGCGGCCGCTGTACAAGCGCAGCGATCCGCTCTACACGCTGCTGCTCACCTTCGGGCTGGCGCTGGTCATCGAGGACATGACGCGGCGCATCTGGGGGCCGCAGGGCCTGCCTTTCGCGGTCCCCGACCTGCTCAATACCTCGGTGAGCCCGGTGTTGTTCTTCGTCACGGGATACCGCGTGCTGGTGGTGGCGATCACGGTGCTGGCCGCGCTCGGCCTGTACCTGGTGCTGCGGCGCACCCGGCTGGGCATCCGCATCCGCGCCGGCACGCTCGACCTGGAGACGGTCTCGGCGCTGGGCGTCAACATCTACCGCCTGCGGGCGCTGAACTTCGCGCTCGGCTGCCTGCTGGCGGGCCTGGCCGGGGTGCTGGCCGCCGGCATCCTCGGGCTCACCCCGCCGATGGGCAACAGCCTGATCATGCCCAGCTTCGTGGCCATCATCGTGGGCGGCGTCGGCAGCCTGCTCGGCAGCGTGCTGGGCGGGTTGATCATCGGCGTGGCCGCGGGCGTGACCACCACCTACTACCCGGCCGCCAGCGAAGCGGTGATCTACCTGATCATGCTGATCGTGCTGGTGATCCGCCCGCGCGGGCTGCTCGGGCAGGAAGGGTTGTTCGAATGAGCTGGCGCACGGCCGGTGCGGTCGTGTTCTGGGCGGCGCTGCTGGCCGCGCCGCTATGGCTGCCCGGGGTGGGAGGCTATACCGCGCTGGGCACCAAGATCCTCGTCTACGGCATCGCGGCGCTGGCGCTCAACCTGTTCCTCGGCTTCACCGGCGGCCTGTCGTTCGGCCACGCGGCGTGGTTCGGGCTGGGCGCCTACGGCGCGGGGATGACGCTGAAGTACCTGCTGCCCTCCACGCCGCTGGCGATCCTCGTCGGCACGCTGGTCGGCGGCCTGGCGGCCACGCTGCTCGGCCCGTTCGTGATGCGCCGGCGCGGCATCTACCTCGCCATGATCACCATCGCCATCGGGCAGCTGTTCTATTTCGTCGCGGTGCGCTGGAACAACGTCACCGGCGGGGAGGACGGCCTGGCCGGTTTCCAGCGCATGCCGGTGGGATTCGGCGGCTGGAGCTTCGATCTGCGCGACGAGACGAAGTACTACTACCTGGTGCTGGCGTGCTTCGCCGTCGCGGTGGCCGTCCTGCGCGCGCTGCTCGCTTCGCCGCTCGGGCACACCTGGGTGGCGATCCGCGACAACGCGCGCCGCGCACGCTTCCTCGGCCTGCGCACCGACCTCTACGTCTGGGCGGCGTTCGCCGTCTCGGGCACGCTCACCGCCCTCGCCGGCACGCTCAACGCGCTGCTGTTCAACTTCACCTCACCGCAGGACCTGCACTGGATCCTCTCGGGCAACTTCGTGATCATGATCGTGCTCGGCGGCATGCGCAGCTTCTGGGGTCCGCTGGTCGGCGTGGTCATCTTCGTGGTGGCGCAGGACTATCTCTCGAGCCTCACCGACAACTGGATGACCCTGATCGGGCTGCTGTTCGTGCTGATCGTGCTGCTGTTCCCCAAGGGCATCCTCGGCATGCTGGTGCAGCGGGGGCGCGCGACATGAACGCTCCGCTGCTGCGCCTGGACGGCGTGAGCCGGAACTTCGGCAAGCTGCAGGCGGTGCGGGACGTCTCGTTCGCCATGAGCGAAGGCGAGCTGCGCGCGGTGATCGGCCCCAACGGCGCCGGCAAGACGACGTTCTTCAACCTGATCACCGGCTTCTTCCCGCCGAGCGCGGGCGAGATCTGGTTCGACGGCGAGAGCATCCGCGAGCGCTCGGTGGTGTACCGCGTGCGGCGCGGGATCGTGCGCACGTTCCAGATCACCGAGGTCTTCCCGGAGCTCAGCGTCTTCGAGAACGTGCGCATCGGGGTGGAGACCGCGGCCGGGGTCAACGGCCGTCCCTGGCTGCCGCGGGCGGCGCGCGCCCGGCTGGCGCGCCGCGTCGACGAGCTGATGGACACGGTCGATCTGTCCGGCAAGGCCGAGCGCGTGGTGGGCGAGCTCGCCCACGGCGACCAGCGCGTGGTCGAGATCGCGCTGGCGCTGGCGATGAACCCGCGCCTGCTGCTGCTCGACGAGCCCACCGCGGGCATGGGCGATGCCGAAACCGATCACATGGTGGGGCTGGTGCGCCGGCTGCATGCCGAGCGCAGCCTGTCGATCCTGTTCATCGAGCACGACATGAGCATCGTGTTCGACATCGCGCAGCGCATCACCGTGCTCGACCAGGGACGCCTGCTCGCCGAGGGCACCCCGGCCGAGATCTCGGCCGACGAACGGGTGCGCACCGCCTATCTCGGCGACGGCGCGGCGGCGATGCGCGAGGAGGCCGGCGCATGACCACCGTGCTGCAGGCGAGAGACGTCCACGCCTATTACGGCAAGAGCCATATCCTGCACGGCGTCTCGCTCGAGCTGCGCGAGGGCGAGATCGTCGCCGTGCTCGGGCGCAACGGTGCGGGCAAGACCACGACGCTGCGCAGCCTCCTCGGCCTGACACCCGCGCGCGCGGGCAGGGTCGACGTGCTAGGCCGCGACGTGACGCGCTGGCCCTCGTACCGCATCGCGCGCCTGGGCGTCGGCTACGTGCCCGAGGGCCGCAGGATCTTCGGCCACCTGACGGTGCTCGAGAACCTGATGGTGCCCGAGGCGCGGCCGGGGCCGTGGGGGCTGGCGCGGGTGTTCGAGCTGTTCCCGCGTCTGGCCGAGCGCCGCCACCAGCTCGGGCGACAGCTCTCCGGAGGCGAGCAGGAGATGCTCTCGATCGCGCGCCCGCTGCTGGTCAACCCGCGCATCATGCTGCTCGACGAGCCCTCGCAAGGGCTGGCCCCGCTGGTCGTGCAGGAAGTGATGCGGGTGGTGCGCGCGATGCGCGAGGAGGGCCTGTCGGTGCTGCTGGTGGAGCAGAACGTACCGCTGTCGCTCGGCATCGCCGATCGCGCCTACATCCTCGGCGACGGCAAGATCGTGTTCTCGGGCAGCGCGGCCGAGCTGGCCGCCGACCAGGGGCTGGTGCAGAAGCTCGCCGGTGCCTCTGCCGGGCACTGAGAGGAAGTTTCCTTCGGGCCCGGGCGCGGGCTGCCGCCGTCAGCGCTTGCGGGCGCGCGCGGTCGCCTGCGGGCGAGCCCGCTTCGGCTGCAGCATGGTGCCGGTGCATTCGGGCGCGCCGCAGCGGCAGGCCCAGACCCGTTTCATCGCCGGCGTGTGCGGCACCCCGAGCACGATGCCGTAGTTGTAGGTGAGCTCCTCGCCCGCGCGGATGTCGCGGATGGCCTCGATGAACACGCGGTCGCGGCTGCGGTCGTCGCCCTCGTGCTCGTCGACCACTGCCTCGCAGTTGGGCGCGCAGCCATGGTTGATCCAGCGCGCGCTGTTGCCGTTCTGGCCGGCGTCGATCACGTACTCGTCGTTGAGCGAGAAGAGGAAGGTGTGGCCGGTGTCGGCGCCGTTGGCGTACAGCCTGTCGCTTTCGGCCTGGGTGAGCAGCTTGCCCTTGTACTGGATCAGGCGCGTGCCGGCCGGGATGTCGGTGGCGGCGAACATGCCGTTGCCGTGGATGGCCGAGCGGCGGGTGACGATGCGGGCGGGCATAATGCTCCGATGGATTCCTGGAAGGCGTGCATTGTCGCTCAGGCGCCGCGAACGTGCAGCTTCGCCATCGCCGCCTCCGGCTGGCCGGCCACCAGCTCGGGCAGGCAGGCCAGCGCGCGGTCGATCGCCGCGTCGATCGCCTCGTGCTGCTCGCGCGTCGGGCGGTGCAGCACGAAGTCGACCACCTCCTGGTTCAGCTGCAGCGTGCGCGGATGGCCGATGCCGAAGCGCAGCCGCCAGAAGTCGGCGCTGCCCAGGCGCGCCTGGATGTCCTTCAGGCCGTTGTGGCCGGCGTGGCCGCCGCCGCACTTGAGCTTCACCTGGCCGGGCGGCAGGTCGAGCTCGTCGTGCACCACCAGCATCTGCGCGGGGGCGATGCGGTAGAAGTTGGCCAGCGCGGCGACCGCCTGGCCCGAGCGATTCATCCAGGTGGCCGGCTCGAGCAGGAACACCGGCTCGCCGGCGATGCGCGCGCGACCCACTGCGCCGAAGAACTTGCCTTCGCGCGTGAGCGTCGCGCCGTGCGCCTGCGCCACGGCGTCGACGAACCAGAAGCCGGCGTTGTGCCGGTCCAGCACGTGTTCGGGTCCCGGGTTGCCCAGGCCGACGATCAGGCGGATTCCGTCCATGTCGGCTCGAAGTGTAGCGTCACGAGACGAGCGGGCCGCCCGCTGCGCCGGTGCCGCGCACCGCGGCCGGCCAGCGATGGCGCAGGTACAGCCATGCCGCCAGCCCGATGCACAGCATGGCCAGCGAGGTGGCCGCCAGCGCCACGGTCGAATGCATGACCAGCGGCGCGATCACGCCCGCCACCACCCCGTTGGCGACGCTGCCCACCACCGCCTGCAGCGACGAGGCCATGCCGCGGCGCAGCGGGTGCAGGTCGAGCACCATCAGCGTGACCACCGGCACGTTCAGCGCCCATCCGAAAGCGAATACGGCGATCGGCGCGAGCGCCCACCAGGCGTGCGGGGTGAACACCAGGTTCGCCGCGAGGTTGAGGATGCCGGTCGCGAACATCACCACGAAGCCGTGGCGGACCTGGTGCCGCGGCGGGATGCGTCCGGCCAGTCGTCCGCTGACCCAGGCGCCGGCCATGATGCCGGTGATGGTCAGCAGGAAGAACCAGAAGAACTGCGTCGGCCCGAGGCCGAGGTGGTGGCCGAGGAACTCGGGCGCGGCCAGCACGTACAGGAACATGCCGTTGAACGGCACGCCGCTGGCGAAGGCGAGCAGCACGAAGCGCGGATCCGAGAGCAGCTGCGAATAGCCGCGCATCAGGTGCTGCAGCTCGAACGGCTGCACGTGCGTCGGGTGCAGGGTCTCGGGCAGGAACTTCCAGTTGGCCAGCCACAGCAGCACGCCGATGAGCGCGAGGAACCAGAAGATGCCGTGCCAGTTCACGTGCACGAACAGCCAGCCGCCGATGATGGGCGCGACCGCGGGTGCCACGCCGAAGTAGATCGTCACCTGCGACATTACGCGCTGGGCCTCTTCGGGCCGGAACATGTCGCGGATGACCGCGCGCGAGACCACGATGCCGGCGCCGGTCGACAGCCCCTGCAGGGCGCGGAAGGCGACCAGCCAGCCGATGGTCGGCGCGAGCGCGCAGCCGACCGAGGCGAGCGTGAAGACGCCCACGCCCCACAGCACCACCGGGCGGCGGCCGAAGCTGTCGGCCAGCGCGCCGTGGAACAGGTTCATGAACGCGAAGCCGAACAGATACGCCGAGAGCGTCTGCTGCATCTGCACCGGCGTCGCATCGAGCGCCTCGGCGATGCCCGAGAAGGCGGGCAGGAAGGTGTCGATCGAGAACGGGCCGAGCATGCCGAGCGCGGCCAGCAGCACGGCGAGTGCCCAGCGCGGTGCGCTCCAGATCCGGTCGGCTTCCGGATTCATCGTGCGAGGTCGGCGAAGAAAAAGGCCCGGGTCGCACCCGGGCCTCTCGAGCGGCCGGCCCGCAGGGCCGGCCTCACTTCTTGCCGGCCGCGGCAGCCGGTGCGGCGGCTGCCGCAGGCGCGGTGGGCGCCGGCTCTTCCTCGGCCGCGCCCGGGATGGTGACGGTGACCAGCACCGGGTTCTCGCCGGCGCCCGTGGCCGGGCTCACCCCCTTGGGGAACGCCACGTCGCTCAGGTGCACCGACTTGCCGGCTTCGAGGCCGGCGAGGTCGACCTCGATGAAGCCGGGCAGGTCAGCGGGCAGGCAGGTGATCTCGACGTCGTTCATCACGTGGCCGATGATGCCGCCCGAGAGCTTCACCGCCGGCGAGATCTCCTGGTTGACGAAGCGCAGCGGCACGCGGATGGTGATCTTCTCGTCGGCCGCGACGCGCTGGAAATCGATGTGGAGCACCTGCGGCTTGTACGGATGCCACTGCACGTCGCGCAGCAGCACGCGCTCGTTGGCGCCGTCGATCTCCATGTCGAGGATCGACGAGTGGAATCCCTCGACGCGCAGCGCGTGATACAGCGGGTTGTGCTCGATCGACACCGGCCGGGCTTCGCCCTTGCCGCCGTAGACGATGCCCGGCACGAAGCCGGCGTGACGCAGGCGGCGGCTCGCACCGGAACCCTGCTCCTTGCGGGTAGTTGCAACGACTTTCATCGTTCCTTCCTTCTTACAGGCCCCGGATCCGCGACCAGAACCGCGGGGCATTCACGAAAATCCCGCGCGCCGGCGGCGCACGGGGACCCAGAAACTCCGGCGACCGGAAACTCAGTCGACGAACAGCGACGACACGGAGTCGGCGCGGTTGATGCGCAGGATGGTCTCGGCCATCAGCTGCGCGCACGACAGCACGCGGATGCGCGTGCACGCCTCGGCTTCCTTCGAGAGCGGGATCGTGTCGGTGACGATCAGCTCGTCGAGCGCCGAGTTGTCGATGCGCGCCGCCGCTCCGCCCGAGAGCACCGCATGCGTGCAGTAGGCCACGACGCGCCTGGCGCCGTGCTCCTTGAGCGCCGCGGCGCCCTTCACCAGCGTGTTCGCGGTGTCGACGATGTCGTCGATGATCACGCAGGTGCGCCCCTCGACGTCGCCGATGATGTTCATCACCTCGGCCACGTTGGCCTTCGGGCGGCGCTTGTCGATGATGGCCAGGTCGCAGTCCAGGCGCTTGGCCAGCGCGCGCGCGCGCACCACGCCGCCCACGTCGGGCGAGACCACCAGCAGGTTCTCGAACTGCTGCTTGTGCACGTCGGCCAGCAGCAGCGGCGTGGCGTAGATGTTGTCGACCGGGATGTCGAAGAAGCCCTGGATCTGCTCGGCGTGCAGATCCATGGTGAGCACGCGATCGACGCCCGCCGTCTCGAGCATGTTGGCCACCACCTTGGCGCTGATGGCCACCCGCATCGAGCGCACCCGGCGGTCCTGGCGGGCATAGCCGAAATAGGGCAGCGCGGCGGTGATGCGTCCGGCCGAGGCGCGCTTGAGCGCGTCGACCATGATGATCATCTCCATGAGGTGATCGTTGGTCGGCGCGCAGGTGGACTGCAGCACGAAGACGTCCCTGCCGCGCACGTTCTCCAGGATCTCCACCATCACCTCGCCGTCGGAGAAGCGGCTGACGGTGGCCTTGCCCAGGTTGATGTACAGGTTGCGCGCGACATCGGTGGCCAACTGCGGATTGGCGCTCCCGGTGAAGATCATCAGGCCTTCGGCGTCGGGATTCACGATGTCGGAGTTGCGGCGGTAATCCTGCGCCATGCGGCTCTCGGATGGGAAAGTTGGCTGGGGAGGAAGGATTCGAACCCTCGAATGCCGGAATCAAAATCCGGTGCCTTAACCAACTTGGCGACTCCCCAGTGGTGCATCGACGAGTCGCGAGCCTTCGGACCCGGGCGCGGGCCTTCCGGCGAACGACCAGTCGGACAGCGGATGCCGGTCGAGCGAGCGGACCGTGAACACCGATCCGATCGCGAGCCGCTCGAGCCGTTGCCGGATCGAGGCGGCGACCTGCTCGTCAGGGACGGGACAGAACACGCATGCGCCCGAACCGGTCATCCGTGCCAGCCGGCCCTGCGCGCCGCACTGGTCGGCGGCGTGCCGCAGCGCGGCGAGCGCTTCGGCGACGGGCGGCCAGGCCGCACACACCACCGGTTCGAGATCGTTCTTCCCGCGATAGACGAACCGCTGTCGCGAAAGACCGGAAATTTTGAGCGCTTTCGTATCGCGTGTCAAACCAGGCGCGGCGAACACCGAGGCGGTCGGCACCTGCACCGGCGGCGCCACCACGACGAACCACGCCGCCGGGGCCGGCAGCGCGCGCAGCCGCTCGCCGATGCCGGCGCCGAAGGCGCGGTGCCCGAACACGAAGACGGGCACGTCGGCCCCCAGGCGCAGGGCGAGCTCCATCAGCTGGCGGCGCTCCAGCCGCAGGTCCCACAGCCGGTTCAGCCCGAGCAGGACCGTGGCCGCATCGGAGCTGCCGCCGCCCAGCCCGCCGCCGAGGGGGATGCGCTTGTCGATGGCGATCTCGACCCCGAGCCGGCAGCCGGTCTCGGCCGCCAGCAGGCGCGCCGCGCGCACGCCGAGATCGTCCTGTGCCGGCACGCCGGGCAGCGGGTCGAGGCGCACGATCTGCGCGTCCTCGCGGCGCTGCAGGTGCACGCGGTCGCACAGGTCGACGAGCTCGAACACGGTCTCGAGCAGGTGATAGCCGTCGGGCCGGCGTCCGGTGACGTGCAGGAACAGGTTGAGCTTGGCCGGGGCCGGCAGGTTGCGCAGCGCGGCTATCATCGCTGCGCCGCGATGCGGATCGCCTGGTCGACCACCAGCCGCAGCGCCAGGCGGCGTTCGCCGGTGGCCGCGCCGGCTGGCCAGTCGAGCGTGAGCCGGCGGGGCCGGCCGGCCTCGCGCGCGTCGATGCGCACCGACCAGCCGTGCTCGCGCCCGGCCACCACGCCCTGCGCGTCGCGTTCGGTCGGCTCGGCGATGCGTCCCTCGAGCCAGCCGGGGAGGTTGCCGATCGGCACGCGCCAGCCGAACACCTGCTCGGTGAGCGCTTCGGCCGAGGCCGCCTCGTACGACCTGCCGTCGGCGCCGAGCAGCGTGGCGCGGCCCGCCTCGAGCGTGACCTGCGCCATGGTCTGCCCGAGCGGAGAGGTGAGCTCGAGCCGCGTCACCGGGCCGTCGGCGCGCAGCGAGAAGCTTCCGCTCGAGCGCTCCTCGCGCGCCTCGGGGCCGGCTTCGGTGACGGTGACCGCGAACCGGCCGGACCACAGGTTGGGCGGCCCCTCGGGGCCGGGCAGCGGCGGCGCCGACGGCGTGGCGCAGCCGGCCAGCACGAGCGCGCCCGCGGCGACCGCTGCCGCCAGCCATGCCCGGCGGCCGGCGCGCCGTCGGCACGGGGCACGCGCGCCGGGCGCGGCCGTCGCGCCGGGGAGCGGTGCGCTGGTCATTGCACGGCTTTGAATCGCGCCAGCGTTTCCTTCAGCGTCTGGTTGTCCGGGTCGGCAGCCGCGGCCGCGGCCCAGATGCGCCGCGCTTCGTCGACGCGCCCCGCCCGGAACAGAGCCTCGCCCAGGTGCGCGCCGATCTCGGGCTCGGGCAGTAGCCGCCAGGCTTTCTGGAGCTGCTCGACGGCCGGCGCGAACTGGCCGCGGCGGAACAGCACCCAGCCCATGCTGTCGATGATCTGCGCATCGTCGGGAGCCAGCGACAGCGCCTTCTCGATCAGCTGCTGCGCCTCGTCGAGCCGGATGTTGCGATCGGCGAAGGTGTAGCCGAGCGCGTTGTAGGCGTGGGCGTAGTCCGGCCGCAGCGACATCAGCTTGCGCAGGTCGGCTTCCATCACGTCGAGCTTGTCGACGCGCTCGGCGGCCATGGCGTGGTCGTAGAGCAGGTCGGGGTTCTCGGGCGTGCGCGCCAGCGCCTCGTCGAGCACCGTGTACGCCTCGGCGTCGCGCCCGGCCTCGCGCAGCACCTGTGCCTCGGCCGAGGTGAGCAGCGCGCGCTCGCGCGCGCTCGACACCGAGGTGCCGCGCAGCAGCTCGCGCGCCGCATCGACGCGGCCGGTCTTGCCCAGGATCACCGCGCGCCGCGTCAGCGCGGGCAGGAACTGCTCGTCGCGGCGATCGACCTTCTCGTACCAGCCGAGCGCCTCGTCGTAGCGGCGCGCTTCCTCGGCGAGCTGGCCCATGAACAGATAGGCCGGGTCGTTGTCGCGCTGGATCTGCTCCGGCAGGTCGAGATAGCGCTGCAGGTATTCGGCGGCGACCTGGGGCTGCTTCATCTGGTGGGCCAGCTGCGCCAGCGAGAACAGGATCGCCGGACTGTCGGGCTCCTGCTTCAGGGCCGTCTCGAACTGCTCGCGCGCCGCCTCGTTGCGGCCCTCGGCCGCGAGCAGGCGCGCCAGCAGGAAGCGCGCTTCGGTGGCCTTGGGCTGGCGTTTCAGGAACCTTTCGAGCAGCGCGATCGCCCCCGGGTTGCCGCGCGGCGTGCCGGCGACGTAGCGTGCGGCGGCGATCGCCGCCGGCTCGCTGGTCGCATCGAGCTTGAGCGCCGCTTCGGCCTCGGCGGCCGCGCGCACGCTGTCGCCCCCGGCATGCGCCACGGCGGCCAGCGCCAGGCGGGCGGCGACCACGTCGGCATCGGGGGCCGCGAGGCGCTCGAGCATCTCCAGCGCCGCCTTCGGGTCGGCGGTGCGCACGAGCAAGCGCTGGAGCTGGGCGTAGGTCTGCGGCAGGCGGCGCTCGGCGCGGGCGCGCTCGAGCCGCGCGCGCAGCAGGGGCTCGGCCTGCTCGTAGCGCCCGGTGCTCAGCCACAGCGACTCGACGGTCTGGGTAGCCACCGCCGAGGAAGGCGCCAGCTCGTGCCACAGCCGGGCGGCCGGCAGCGCGCGCTCGATCGAGCGCTCGGCCAGGGCCAGCTCGGTGGCGCGCTGCGCGAGCCTCGGGTCGCGCGTCTGCTGCGCCATCGACAGGTAGGTGGCCGCGGCGCTGTCGACCTGGCCGCGCTGGGCGGCGATCTCGGAGGCCAGCACCTGGTACATGATCTGCGGCGTCAGCTCGACCGCGGGCAGGTCGGGTGCCTGCGCCGCGGCGCTCGCATCGCCAGCATCGCCCGCGTCGGCGTCGGTGCTTTCGGCTTCATCGGCGGCACTCGCCTGCGTGCCGGTGGGCGCCGCCGCGGGCGTCGCGCAGGCCGCCACCAGCAGCGCGAGCGCCGAGAGCACCGCCAGCGACAGGGCGCGCAGGCCGCTGCGGCGCGCTGCCCGGGCGGCGGGGAACGGAGCGGGCACGGACGTGTTCATGGAGAGATGGCCGGTTCGTGGGTTCGTCTACACTTCGATACAAGATTACCCGAGCCGGCGCCCGAGCACCTGCGGTGTCCGGCGCCGTGAATTGCAATGCCCGAGCTTCCCGAGGTCGAGGTCGTACGCCGCGGACTGCAGGCGAGCGTCGTCGGCCGTACCCTGCGCGCCGTGCGCGTGCGCGAGCCGCGGCTGCGCTGGCCGGTGCCGCCGGCGCTGTCCGAGCAGCTGCCCGGACGCATCCTGCGTTCGGTCGAGCGGCGCGGCAAGTACTTGCTGATGAGCTTCGATCACGGGGCGCTGATCGTGCACCTGGGCATGTCGGGCAGCTTCCGCTTCCTGGTGGCGCCGCCCGTGCCGGCGCGGCACGACCACGTCGACCTGGAGTTCGAGCACGGCACGCTGCGCTACCACGATCCGCGCCGCTTCGGCGCCATGCTCTGGCACGACGCCGCGCAGGGTCCGGCGCTCGGTCATCCGGCGCTGGCCAACCTCGGCGTGGAGCCGCTGTCGCCGGCCTTCGACGGCGCGCTGCTGCACCGTGCGCTGCGCGGCCGGCGCACGGCGATCAAGCAGGCGCTGATGGCCGGCGACATCGTCGTGGGCGTCGGCAACATCTACGCCTCGGAGAGCCTGTTTCGCGCCGGCATCCGACCGAACGCCGCGGCGCATCGCATCGGCCGCGAGCGCTGCGACCGCCTGGCCGATTCGGTCCGCGCAACCCTGGCCGAGGCCATCGAGCACGGCGGCAGCACGCTGCGCGACTTCGTCGCCAGCGACGGCGCAGCCGGCTGCTACCAGGTCGAGAGCTACGTCTACGGACGTGCCGGCCAGCCGTGCCGCGTGTGCGGCGCGCCGGTGCGCCGGATGCGCCAGCAGCAGCGGTCGACCTTCTACTGCGCGCGCTGCCAGCGCTGACCGGGCGCCGTCCACCGGCCGGAATCGGCCACAGGGCGGGCCGGGCGCGGCGCGGGCGGATACTGCCGCGCGTGCGCCGGATCGGCATGCTATAGATCGTCCGGGATCGACCCGGCGGACGTGCTGCGCATGTCAACGAACATTGATCGACGAATACCGGTAGGAGCTTTCGGGGAGCAGGTTGCCGAATACGGCCGCTGGCGGCGCGAGCTGTCGGAGGCGGTGCGCCGGTACGGCCGCTGGCTGGACGACGTCCAGGTGTCCGACCCCGCGCTGCAGGCCCGCGTGCAGCGCATGGCCGAGCGCCTCGCCCAGGAGCGCATCACCGTCACCTTCGTGGCCGAGTTCTCGCGCGGGAAGTCCGAGCTGATCAACGCCATTTTCTTCGCCGACCACGGCCAGCGCATCGTTCCGTCTTCGGCCGGGCGCACCACCATGTGTCCGACCGAGCTCCTCTACGACGCCTCGCGTCCGAGCTCGATCCGCCTGCTTCCGATCGAGACGCGCCTGCGCGATACCGCGCTCTCGGAGCTGCGCCAGCTCGAGGCCGAGTGGCACGAGCTGAGCGTCGATCCGTCGGATCCGGCCAGCCTGCGGCGTGCCTTCGCCTGCGTGCAGGAGACGGTGCGTGTCGACGCGGAGCAGGCCAGGCTGCTCGGGCTGCACGACGAGGACGCCCCCGATGCGCCGTCGCACGCCGCTTCCGGCGGGCAGGTCGAAATCCCGCGATGGCGCCATGCCATCGTCAACTACCCGCATCCGCTGCTGCAGCTCGGCCTGGTCATCGTCGACACGCCGGGGCTGAACGCGATCGGCGTCGAGCCCGAGCTCACGCTCAAGCTCATCCCCGGCTCCGACGCCGTGCTGTTCGTGCTGGCCGCCGATGCCGGGGTCACGCGCAGCGACATCGAGGTCTGGCGCCGCTACATCGGCCCCACGCACCGCTCGGGGCGCCTGGTGGTGCTGAACAAGATCGACGGGCTGTGGGACGAGCTCAAGGACGAGGTCCAGATCCAGCTCGAGATCGCGCGCCAGGTGAGCTCGGTCGCGCATACGCTCGACATCGCCAACGACCGGATCTTCCCGGTCTCGGCGCAGAAGGCGCTGGTGGCGCGGGTGAACGGCGACGCGGCGCTGCTCAAGCGCAGCCGCATGTCCGATCTCGAGTACGCGCTCGGGCGCGAGCTGGTGCCGCAGCAGCGCGAGATCGCGCGCGAGCACGTGCGGCGTGAATTCGACGAATTGCACGCGCTGGTGGGCGCCGTGCTGTCGGCGCGGCGCCGCGCCGCGGTCGAGCAGCTGCTCGAGCTCGACGGCCTGCGCGGCAAGAACCGCGACGTGATGGATCACCTGGCGGCGCGCATCCGGCTCGAGCGCGAGGAATTCGAGAAGAGCCTGCGCCACCTGCAGGGCCTGCGGGCGGTGTTCACGCGCCATTCGCAGGCGATCGCCGCAGCGATCGGCGGCGACTCGCTCAAGCGCCATGTGCGCCATTCCCGCGAGGTGATGAAGGCGAGCCGGCTCTCCATCGGCCTGCGCGACGGCATGAACTCGCTGCTCGGCGGAGTGCGCGCCGACCTCGACGAGACGACGCGCGTGGTCGAGGAGGTCGGCACCCTGATGAGCGCGATGTACCGCACCTTCAGCGCCGAGCACGGCCTGTCGCTGGGCAACCCGGTGCTGTTCTCGACGCGCGGCCACTACGCCGAGCTCGAGCGCATCGAGGAGCTGCAGCGCCGCCAGTTCGGGCCGATCACGCTGGCGACCACCTCGCAGTGGGTGCTCATGCGCCGCTTCTTCGAATCGGTGGCCGCGCGCGTGCGCGAGGTGCAGGAGAACGCACATCGCGAGGTGCAGGCGTGGATGCGCGCGGTGATGTCGCCGATCGAGAGCCAGGTGCGCGAGCACCAGCTGCAGCTCAAGCGCCGGCTCGACTCGGTGCGCCGCATCCTCGATGCCAGCGAGGACCTCGATACGCGCATCGCGGAGGTCGACCGCCTGCGCGCCGAGGCGGAACAGCGCGTCGCGCTTTCGGAGGAATTCGCGCGCCAGGTCGGAGCGCTGCTCGAGCCCGCCATGCGGGCCGACGGCTCCCGGCGGGCCGTACAATCCAGTGCGTGATCGCACCGCGCCTGATCGACTGGCAACGCAGCCACGGCCGCCATGACCTGCCCTGGCAGGGCACGCGCGACGCCTATCGCATCTGGCTGTCGGAGGTGATGCTGCAGCAGACGCAGGTGGGCACGGTGGTGCCGTACTTCCTGCGCTTCGTGGCGCGCTTCCCCGACGTTGCGGCCCTGGCCGCTGCCGACCTCGACGACGTGCTCGCCCTGTGGAGCGGCCTCGGCTATTACAGCCGCGCGCGCAACCTGCATCGCTGCGCGCTCGAGGTCGCGACGCGCTTCGGCGGGCGCTTCCCCGAGGATCCGCGTGACCTGGCCGCGCTGCCCGGCATCGGCCGCTCGAGCGCCGCGGCCATCGCGGTGTTCGCCTTCGGGCGGCGCGCCGCCATCCTGGACGGCAACGTCAGGCGGGTGCTGTGCCGGCACGCCGGCGTGCACGGCTATCCCGGCGAGCGCGCGATCGAGCAGCGCCTGTGGGAGATCGCCGAGCGCGAGCTACCCGAGGGCGGCATCGAGCCCTACACCCAGGGCCTGATGGATCTCGGCGCAACGGTATGCGTGCGGGCGCGTCCGCGCTGCGAGACCTGCCCGATCGCCGCCGACTGCAGCGCGCGGCGCGAGGGTACGGCGGCGCAGCTGCCGACGCCGCGGCCCAGGCGCACGGTGCCCACGCGGCATCGCACGCTGCTGGTGATCCGGCGCGGCGCCGAGGTGCTGCTCGAGCGGCGCGCGCCGACCGGGGTCTGGGGCGGCCTTTGGAGCCTGCCCGAGAGCGAGGGCGAGGAGCCGGCCGCGCCCGCCCGCCATGCAGGGGATGGGGATGCAGCGGCGGAGGCGGGCGCTGCGGCGCTCGCCGGCGAGGTCGAGCGGCGCTTCGGCGTGCGCGTCTCGCCGCCGGCCGCCTTGGCGCCGTTCGAGCATGCGTTCACGCACTTTCGCCTGCGCGCGCAGCCGGTGCTGTGCGAGTTCGTCGCGGCGACGGCCGTCCGCGAGAAGTCCGGCGTGCGCTGGCTGGCGCTGGCCGATGCCGCGGCCGCGCCCCTGCCGCGGCCGGTGAAGACGCTGCTCACGCAGCTCAGATGATCTGGTGCTGCTGCAGGTACTGGTGGATGATCGACAGGCGCGTGACCCCGTCGGCCAGCTCCATCAGCTTCTGGCGCGCGCGCGGGGAGATCGGCAGGAACTCGCTCAGGCGGTTGGCCACCCAGCCGGCCGAATCGAACCGGTAGGGCTCGGCGATCATCCTGCGCATCGGATCGGCTTCACGCGCGACGAGGTCCTCGACCAGCCGGCGCACCAGCGACACGCAGGCCGAGAACTCCACGGGCACCCCCACCGGCTCGTCCGGCTCGATCATCTCGATGTCGGCGCGGATCAGGCCGTCCGGCCTCACCCGCCGTTCGATCACCCTGAAGCGCTGGCCGCCGATGGCGCGCAGGTTCAGCAGGCCCGAGGGATCGGTGTCGAAGTCGACGATGCGCGCGGTGCAGCCGATCGCCTCGTGCTGCGCCGGCGTACCGACCTCGCTGCCCTCGGTGATCAGGCACACGCCGAAGGGCAGGTCGCCGGCGCTGCATTCGCGCACCAGGTCCAGGTAGCGCGCCTCGAAGATGCGCAGCGGCAGCACGCCGTCCGGGAACAGCACCGTGTTCAGCGGAAAGATCGCCAGCCCGTCGCCCATGCCGACCCCGCGCCCGCTCAGGAACCCGCCGCCTGGCGCGCCGCGAGCGCGCGGTGGCGCACCAGGACGTGCTCGATGCGGCGGAAGCGGCGGGCCAGCTCCTCGACGCAGTACACCGAGCGGTGCTGGCCGCCGGTGCACCCGATGGCCACCGTCAGGTAACTGCGGTTCTCGAGGATGTAGTGCGGCAGCCAGGTATGCAGGAAGTTGGCGATGTGCTCGATCATCCGCTGTACCGAGGGGATCTGCCGCAGGTACTCGGCCACCGGCTCGTCGAGCCCGGTGAGCGGGCGCAGCTCGGCGGTGTAGTAGGGGTTGGGCAGGCAGCGCACGTCGAACACGAGGTCGGCGTCGAGCGGCACGCCGTACTTGTAGGCGAACGACTCGAACAGCAGCGTGAGCGCGGCGCGGCCGGTGCCGACCACGTCGCGCACCCAGCTGCGCAGCACGTTCGGGTGCAGGTCGCTGGTGTCGAGCGACACACCGATGTCCTCGATCACCGACATCAGCTCGCGCTCGCGTTCGATCGATTCGATCAGCGTCGGCGCGCCTTCGCTGTCGCCGGCGCGCAGCGACATCGGGTGGCGGCGCCGCGTCTCCGAGTAGCGCTGCACCAGGGTGTCGGTGCGCGCGTTCAGGAAGATCAGCTTGACGTCGTGCCCGTAGCGGCCGAGCCCGCTGACGATCTCGCGCAGGTCGCCCACCGAGTCGCCGCTGCGGGCGTCCACCGACACGGCCACCTTCTCGTGGCCGGACTCCTGCAGCGACATGATCACCTCGTGCAGGAAGCGCAGCGGGAGGTTGTCGATGCAGAAGAAGCCGTCGTCTTCGAGCACCTTGATCGCGATCGACTTGCCCGAGCCGGAGATGCCGGTGACCAGTACGACGCGCATCGACTAGCCCGGCAGTTGCGACTCGATCAGCTGGCGCTGGCGGGCGACGAATTCGCCGGTGGTGTCGAAGCCGCGCAGCTGCAGGATGGTGCTGCGCACGGCCGCCTCGGTGAGCACCGCGAGGTTGCGTCCGGCGGCCACCGGGATCACCACCTTGGGCACCGCCACCCCGAGCACGTCCTCGCTGAGCGCCTCCAGCGGCATGCGCTGGTATTCGTCGTCCATGGAGCTGCGGCGGATCAGGTTCACGATCAGCTTCAGGCGCATCTTGCGGCGCACCGCGGTCTCGCCGAAGATCGTGCGGATGTCGAGCAGCCCCAGGCCGCGCACCTCGAGCAGGTCGCGCAGCAGCGGCGGGCAGCGTCCCTCGATGGTGAGCGGCGCGATGCGGGCGAGCTCGACCACGTCGTCGGCGACCAGGCCGTGGCCGCGGCTGATCAGCTCGAGCGCGAGCTCGCTCTTGCCCAGCCCCGACTCGCCGGAGATCAGCACGCCCATGCCGAGCACGTCCATCAGCACGCCATGCAGGGTGCAGGTCCTGGCCATCGCCTTGGTCAGGTAGACGCGTATCACCTCGATGACGCGCGCGGCCGGCATGGGGGTGCCGAGCATCGGCAGGCCGTCGGCGGCGGCGCGCCGCAGCAGGTCGTCGGGCGGCTGCAGCCCGTCGGCGACCACGATCGCGGGGGGCTGCCCGGCGATCAGCTCGGCGCTGAGCGCCTCGCGCCGCGCCGCATCGACGCGCTGGGTGTAGGCCAGCTCGGCGTTGCCGAAGACGTGGATGCGCTTCGGGTGGATCAGGTTGAGGTAGCCGACCAGCTCGGCCGGCTCGGTGGAGCCGGCCGCGGCGTCACGGTCGGCGCCGGCTTCCCCGGTGAGCCACTGGAGCTGGAGCTGCTCGTGATTCTGTTCGAAGAGGGTGCGGACGGTGACATTCATGCGCAAAGCATACCCGCACCGCGCGAGCGTGAATCAGGCGGCCGGGCGAAACGGCCCCCAGGTGGTCAGGATGCGGTGCATCTGGACCGGATCGTTGCAACTGAGCAGCGATTCGCGGATGGCGGTGTCCGAGAGCAGCTCGGCGAGCTCCGACAGCAGCTCGAGGTGCTCCTCGGTGGCCGCTTCGGGCACCAGGAGGAATACCAGCAGCCTGACCGGCTTGCCGTCGGGCGCCTCGAACGGGATCGGCTGGGCCAGGCGCACGACCGCCGCCAGCGCTTCCTTCAGCCCCTTGATCCGGCCGTGGGGGATTGCCACCCCTTCGCCCAGCCCGGTCGACCCGAGGCGTTCGCGGGCGAACAGGGAATCGAACACCTTGCCGCGCTCGATGCCGTGGTTGTTCTCGAAGAGCAGCCCGATCTGCTCGAACAGCCGCTTCTTGCTGGTGACCGAGAGGTCCAGCACCACGTCGTTCGGGGCCAGCATCCTGGACAAACGGTTCATCACGAACGCACTGAACGAGACCGCCTTGACGCTTTGCAGCATGTCGAAAAACCCCCGAGGGGAACTTCCGGGTAGCGGGGATTATATCGAGGGGGTCGGTAAAGGAAAGTATCGGATGCTGCAATGCGACAACAAAGCCACACATCGTGCCGGTAGGCGGCACAGGGCTCGGCCCGGTCGTATGGAACGTCAGCCGGCGGAGAGGTCGCGCTCACAGCGATCTGCGTTGCGTGACCGGGGGGATCCGCAGGGATTCCCGGTATTTCGCAACGGTTCTTCTGGCCACCACGAACCCCTGCTTGCCCAGCAGGGCCGCGATCTGGCCGTCGGACAGGGGCTGGCTGGCATCTTCCGCGGCCACCAGCTGCTTGATCAGCGCCCGGATGGCGGTGCTCGAGGCCGCTCCCCCGGAGTCGGTCGCCACGTGGCTGCCGAAGAAGTACTTGAGCTCGAAGACTCCTGACGGTGTGAGCATGTACTTTTGTGTCGTCACGCGCGAAACCGTGGATTCGTGCAGTCCCAGAACATCGGCGATCTCGCGCAGCACGAGCGGCCGCATGGCCACCGCCCCGTGCGAGAGAAAGGCCCGCTGTCGGTCGACGATGGCCTGTGCGACCCGCAGGATGGTGTCGAAGCGCTGTTGCACATTCTTGATCAGCCAGCGTGCCTCCTGCAACTGCCCGGACAAGCCCGGGTTGGCTCCCCTGTTTCGTCGCAGGATGCGGGCGTACATGTCGTTGATGCGCAGCTTCGGCATGACGTCCGGGTTGAGCGAGACCTGCCATCCGGCGCGGGTGCGGCGAACGATCACGTCCGGCACCACGTAGGCGGTCGCGTCGCCGGCGAAGGAGGCGCCGGGCTTCGGGTTGAGGGCACGGATGAGCGCGTGGGCCTCGCGCAGCGTGTCCTCGTCGCAGCGCAGCGAGCGGCGCAGCCTAGCGAAGTCCTTCTCGGCGAGGCTCGCGAGATGCTGGTCGACGATGGTGCGCGCGGCGCGCACCACCTCGGCGGAGCGTTCGGCGGCGGCTTCGCCGTGCTCCAGCTGCAGCAGCAGGCACTCGCGCAGGTCGCGCGCCCCGATGCCGGGCGGGTCGAAGCTCTGCAGCAGCCGCAGCGCGGTGGCCAGCTCCTCGGGGGCGACGTCGAGATCGGCGGGCAGCATCGCGCCCACCTCGGCGAGGGTCGATTCGAGCAGGCCGTCGTCGTCGAGCGCATCGATGAGCAGCTGCACCAGGGCGCGGTCGCGTACCGTGCACTGGGTGGCCGCGAGCTGCTGGGTCAGGTGCTCGCGCAGCGACAGCCCGGCGCCGGCGAGCTGGGGATAGTCGCGCTCGTCGCCTTCGCCCTCTTCGCCGCGCGACGAGGTGCCGCTCCACTCGCCGAGGGCGCCGGGATCGTCCCAGCCGCCCCCTTCTTCGCCGGCGGCCTCGGCGCCCTCGGCAGCCGAGCCGGCGGGCCCGCTTTCGAGGCGATCGGAGGCGCCGGCAGCGGAGCCGGCCGCTTCGGCGTCGTCCTCGCGCAGCCGGGCCTGGCCGTCGAGCCCGCCGTTCGGGGCGATGCTCACGCCGTGCAGCAGCGGCTCGTCGAGGCGCTCCAGCAAAGGATTGTCGGCCAGCGCCTGCTCGAGCTCCTGGTTCAGCTCGATCGTCGACAGCTGCAGCAGGCGGATCGATTGCTGCAACTGGGGCGTCAGCGCGAGCTGCTGGGTGAACTTGAGCTGAAGCGATGGTTTCATCGGACGTCCGACAGACCCTCAGATGCCGCGGTACCGGTCCACCTGCCGTCCGGCGCTACATCGAGAAGTGTTCGCCGAGGTAGTAACGGCGGACGTCCTCGTTCTGCACGACCTCGTCGGGGCGGCCTGAAGCAAGAACGGTACCAGCCCTGATGATATACGCGCGATCGCAGATTCCAAGGGTTTCGCGCACGTTATGGTCGGTGATCAACACGCCGATGCGGCGGTCCTTCAGGAAACGCACGATGCGCTGGATCTCGATCACGGCGATCGGGTCGACCCCGGCGAACGGCTCGTCGAGCAGGATGAAGCGGGGCGAGCCGGCCAGCGCACGGGCGATCTCGACGCGGCGCCGCTCGCCGCCCGACAGCGATTGCGCGGTGTTGGAGCGGATCTGCTCGATCTGCAGCTCGCCCAGCAGCGCCTCGAGCCGCCGCTCGATCTCGCGCCGTCCGAGCGGACGCCCCTGCCCGTCGGCCTGCAGCTCGAGCACGGCGACGATGTTCTCCTCGACGGTGAGCTTGCGGAACACCGACGCTTCCTGCGGCAGGTACGACAACCCGAGGCGGGCGCGGCGGTGGATCGGCAGGCGCCCCAGCGAGGCGCCGTCCAGCTCGATGGAGCCGCCGTCGGAAGGCACCAGCCCGACGATCATGTAGAAGCAGGTGGTCTTGCCCGCTCCGTTGGGGCCGAGCAGGCCCACCACTTCGCCGCTGGCCACGTCGAGCGAAACGTCCTGGACCACCTTGCGGCCGTGATACGCCTTCATCAGGTGGCGCACCGTCAGGCGGCTCTCGGGCCGCGCCACGAGGTGGGCCGCCGCGGCCATCAGCGCGTGCCGGTTCCGCGCGGCGTGCCCAGACGCTCGGCCGGCTGGAGCGTCGTCGCTTCGCCCGGCGCCTGAGCCGGCGCGGAGCCCGGGGCTGCCGTGCCGCCCGGAGCCGTCGTGCCGCCCGGAGCCACCGCGCCGCCTGGGGCCACCGCGCCGCCCGGGGTCGCGGTGCCGCCGGCCGCGGAGCCGGGAGTCGCGGAGCCGGGAGTCGCGGAGCCGCCCGTCGCCGCGCCGCCTCCCTCGCGCGGCTGGATCACGACGCGCACGCGCCCGGCCGGGTTGCCCGCCGTGGCGGCCGCGCCGCTGGTGCCTTCCACGGTGAAGAACTCGCTGCGGCTTTCGTAGAGGATGTCGCTGCCGTGGACTTCGTCGACGACGCGGTCCTTCTCGGTCCTGCGCATCATCGCCTGCTGCTGCAGGTGGAAGGTCTCGAGCTTGCCGTCGTAGTCGATCTGCCGCGCCTGCCCCTCGACGTACTGGTCGATGCCCTCGCGCTTTTGCTTGAAGAACGCCAGGTTGCCGGTCGCGGTGCCGTACTGGTAGCCCTCCGGATCCTGGCGCAGCACCAGCTTGTCGGCGCGCAGCAGGATGGTGCCCTTGGTGAGCACGACGCTGCCCGTGAAGACGGTGATCTGCTTCAGGTCGTCGTACTGCATCCGGTCGGCTTCGATGTTGATCGGCTTGTTCCGGTCGGCCTTCTCGGCGAAGGCCGGCGCCGCGGACAGGCCGAGCAGGGCGGCGAGGGTGCCGGCGAGCACGGCCGCGAGCCGGCGGCGAAGGCAGCGGCGAATGCGGAGGCGGAGGGGGGCGGGGTCGGTCTTCGCGCGCATGGTCAGCGGGACTGTTGCGGCGGCTGCCAGGTGAGATGCACCCGGGAATCGACCCTCAACGAGCGGGCCGCATTATTGAATTCCATGCCGACCCCCGTCAAGACCGAGTCGCCGCGCTCGATGCGTACCGGCAGCGCGGTGCGTGCGATCTCGGTCTCGCTGAAGATCGTCACGCTTTCCGTCCGGATGGTCATCTGCGGCTCTTCGGCGCTGGCTGCGCGCACCATCACCACGTCGCCGTCGAGCACGGTTTCCTCGCCGTCGGCGGTGGAGCGGCCGCGATCGGCGCGCAGGTTCACGCGCGGCTTGTCCGGGTCCAGGCTCACCAGCACCGGCCGCTGGTAGACGGTCGACAGGTCCTCGGGGAAATGCAGCATGCGCTGCGCCGACATGCGGAACACCGGCGCACCCTGCGCGTTGATGCGGGTGAAGACCGCGTCGTCGACGAAATAGTCGGGCTCGCCGGCGGCGGCGGCCGGGCGCATCGCGCCCGTCTCGCGCATCGAGATCTGCGCCAGATAGTAGGTGCCCGCGGTCAGCCCGAGCAGCAGGAGCAGCGACAGCGCCGCGGCCAGCCGGTCGTAGGCGCGCGCCCTCACGCCGTCGGGCCCGCGTAGCGTGCCAGGGCATCGTCGAGCCGGCCCTGGGCGAGCAGCACGAACTCGGCGAACTCGCGCACCGCGCCGCGCCCGGCGCGGGCCTGCGATACCCAGTGCGCGCGTTCGCGCACCGCCGCCGGTGCATCGGCCACGGTGGCGGCGAGCCCGGCCAGCGCCATCGCGCCCAGGTCGGGCCAGTCGTCGCCGACGAATGCCGCCGCCGCCGGCGCCACCTGCCGGCGCAGGCACAATGCGCGCAGGGCCTCGGCCTTGTCGTGCACGCCTTGCAGCACCTCGTCGAGCTTCAGCTCGGCGGCACGCACTTCGACGATGGCCGAGCGCCGGGCGGTGATCACCGCCAGCACGATCCCGGCCTCGCGCAGCAGCGTCAGGCCGAAACCGTCGCGTACCGAGAATGCCTTCATCGCCTCGCCGCCCGGCCCGATGAACAGCCGCCCGTCGGTGAGCGTGCCGTCCACGTCCAGGGCGACCAGCCGGATGCCGGCGGCGCGGGCGGCCGCGTCGGGGGAGGCGTTCATGGGCACGCCATTCAGACGACCTTGGCCGCCAGCAGGTCGTGGATGTGCAGCGCGCCGGCCAGTCGGCCGCGCTCGCCGGTGACCAGCAGCTGGCTGATACGCCGCTCCTCCATGATCCGCACCGCCTCGGCCGCCAGCGCCTGGGCGTCGATGGTGGCCGGGGCGCGGGTCATCACCTCGTCGATGGACAGGCCGCGCAGGTCGCGGCCCTGCTCGATGAGGCGGCGCAGATCGCCGTCGGTGAAGATGCCGGCGAGCGCGCCCGTGGGCGCGACGATGGCGGTCATGCCCATGCGCTTGCGCGTGATCTCGAGGATCGCGTCGACCAGGCGCGCTCCTTCGGCGACCGTGGGCAGGGCCTCGCCGGTGCGCATGAGGTCGGCCACGCGCGTGAGCAGGCGCCGCCCGAGCGCGCCGCCCGGGTGCGAGCGCGCGAAGTCGAGCTCGCCGAAGCCGCGCGCGTCGAGCAGCGCCACCGCCAGGGCGTCGCCCAGCGCGAGCGCCGCGGTGGTGCTGGCGGTGGGCGCGAGGTTCAGCGGGCAGGCCTCGCGATCGACGCGGGCGTCCAGGTGCGCGTCGGCCAGCCGCGCGAGCGGCGAGTCGGGATTGCCGGTGATGGCGATCAGGCGCGCGCCCTGGCGCTTGACCACCGGGATGATGGTCAGCAGCTCCTCCGTGGCGCCCGAGTTCGACAGCGCCACGAAGACGTCGTCGCGCGTGACCATGCCGAGGTCGCCGTGGCTCGCCTCGGCCGGGTGCAGGAAGAATGCGGGCGTGCCGGTGGAGGCCAGGGTCGCGGCGATCTTGCGCGCCACGTGCCCGGATTTGCCCATGCCGCTGACCACCACGCGGCCGGTGCACGCGAGGATGATCCGGCAGGCGGCGGCGAAGCCGCCGTCGATGCGATCGGCCAGCCGCGCGACCGCCTCGGCCTCGATGCGCAGCACCTCGCGCGCCTGGGCGAGCAGCCGATCGGGCGCCGCCACCGTGGATTCGTTCATGCGCCCGAGTATATGACGAGCACGCCGGCCGCGGCCGCCGGGCCGGCCGCGGCGGCAGGCCCGGTTTAGAATGCCCGGTTTCATCCAATGCCGGCAGATCCCTGGATGGCAGAGTTCCTCGTGCTGGACAAGGTCCGGTTCGGATACGGCGAGCGCCTCATCCTCGACGATATCTCGATGCGCTTCGAGCGCGGCAAGGTCGTCGCGCTGATCGGCGGCTCCGGTTCGGGCAAGACCACGATCCTGCGCCTGATCGGCGGCAAGCTGCGCCCGCAGGCCGGTACCGTCGTGTTCGACGGCCAGGACGTGCACCGCCTCGATCGCGCGGGCCTGTACGCGCTGCGCCGGCGCATGGGCATGCTGTACCAGTTCGGCGCGCTGTTCACCGACCTCGACACCTTCGAGAACGTCGCGTTCCCGCTGCGCGAGCACACCGACCTGCCCGATTCGATGATCCGCGACCTGGTCCTGCTCAAGCTCGAGGCGGTCGGCCTGCGGGGGGCCGCGCCGCTGCGCACCAGCGAGCTCTCGGGCGGCATGGCGCGGCGCGTGGCGCTGGCGCGCGCGATCGCGCTCGATCCGCCGCTGATCATGTACGACGAGCCGTTCGCCGGGCTCGATCCGGTGGCGCTGGCCACGGTGGCGCAGCTCATCCGCCGGCTCAACGACGCGCTCGACTGCGCCTCGATCGTCGTGTCGCACGACATCAAGGAGGCGTTCGCCATCGCCGACTACGTCTACCTGCTCGCCTCGGGGCGCATCCCGGCGCACGGTACGCCCGAGCAGATGCGCGCCTCCGACGACCCCAACGTGCTGCAGTTCCTGCACGGCAGCATCGACGGGCCGACCGCCTTCCACTACGGCGCCCGGCCGCTGGCCGAAGACCTGGGGCTGCCGCGATGATGCAGGCGCTGCTCACGCCGTGGAACGTTCTGGTCGACTTCGTCGCCTCGGTGGGCCGCGGCACGCGCTTCTTCCTCAGGCTGTGCGCGCTGGGCGTGCGCGCGCTGGGCCGCCCGCGGCTGGTGATCGACCAGATCCATTTCATCGGCAACTATTCGCTGTCGATCATCCTCGTCTCGGGGCTGCTGATCGGCTTCGTGCTCGGGCTGCAGGGCTACTACACGCTGCGCCGCTACGGTTCCGAGGAGGCGCTCGGCCTGCTGGTCGCCCTGTCGCTGGTGCGCGAGCTGGGGCCGGTGGTCACCGGCCTGCTGTTCGCCGGCCGCGCGGGCACCTCGCTGACCGCCGAGGTCGGCCTGATGAAGGCCGGCGAGCAGATCGACGCCATGGAGATGATGGCGGTCGATCCGGTGGCGCGCGTGCTCGCGCCGCGCTTCGTCGCGGCGGTGCTGTGCGTGCCGCTGCTGTCGGCGCTATTCTCGGCGCTGGGCGTGCTGGGCGGCTACATCGTCGGCGTCGCCATGATCGGCGTCGACGCCGGCGCCTTCTGGTCGCAGATGCAAGGCGGCGTCGACTGGCTCGACGATGTCGGAAACGGCGTGCTCAAGAGCATCGTGTTCGGCTACACCGTGGCCTTCGTCGCGCTCTACGTCGGCTACCGGGCGCAGCCCACCCCCGAGGGCGTCGCCCGCGCCACCACCACCACCGTGGTCGCGGCCTCGCTGGCGATCCTCGGGCTCGATTTCATCCTCACCGCGCTGATGTTCAGCACCACCTGACCAGGGAGATTGTTTCGATGAAGCGCTCGGGAGTCGATCTGCTGGTCGGGCTGTTCGTGCTGCTGGGGTTCGCCGCGCTGGTGTTCCTGGCGCTGCGCGCCGGCAACATGAGCAGCGCTCTCGGGCTCGGCCCCACCTACGAGGCGACGGCCGAGTTCGACAACATCGGCGGGCTCAAGCCGCGGGCCGCGGTGCGCAGCGCCGGCGTGGTGGTCGGGCGCGTCGCCTCGATCCGCTTCGACGACCAGTCGTATCGCGCCCTGGTGGTGCTCGAGCTCGACAGCCGCTACAAGTTCCCCAAGGATTCTTCGGTGAAGATCCTCACCTCGGGCCTGCTCGGCGAGCAGTACGTCGGGCTCGAGCCGGGCGGCGACAGCGCCATGCTCGCGCCCGGCGGCCGCATCGCGATGACCCAGTCGGCGGTGGTGCTGGAGAACCTCATCGGCCAGTTCCTCTACGGCAAGGCGGCCGAGGGAGGCGCGAAATGAGTCGTGTCCGGGCGGCGCGGCCCGCGGCGGGAGGCGGGGCGTGCCCGGCGTCCCCGGCCGCCCCGCCGCGGGTGTTGCCCGCAGCGGCTGCGCTGGCCGCGGCGCTCTCGCTCGGCGCCTGCGCCACTGCGGGTGCACCGGCGGCCGATCGCGATCCGCTCGAGCCGATGAACCGCGCCGTCTATACCTTCAACGACGCGCTGGACCGCGCCGTGCTCAAGCCGGTGGCGCAGGGTTACCAGGACTACGTGCCGGAGGTGCTGCGCAACGCCGCCGGCAACGTCTTCGGCAACCTCGCCGACCTGTGGACGGCGGCCAACCAGCTGCTCCAGGGCAAGCCGCGCGAGGCAATTTCCGATCTCTCGCGCGTGCTGATCAACTCCACGGTGGGCTTCGCCGGCCTGGGCGATCCGGCCAGCGACATGGGCTTCGAGAAGCACCGCGAGGATTTCGGGCAGACCCTCGGGCGCTGGGGCGTGCCGGCCGGGCCGTACCTGGTGCTGCCGTTCTTCGGGCCGTCGAGCCTGCGCGATGCGCCCGGGCTGGGCGTCGACCTCTATGTCGGCGACCCGCTGCTGGCGATCGACTCGCACGGCCGGCGCAACAACCTGTATGCGCTGCGCATCGTCGACGGTCGCGCCGCGCTGCTGCGCGGCGAACGCGTGATCGAGGGCGCCGCGCTCGACCGCTATTCCTTCCTGCGCGACGCCTACCTGCAGCGGCGCCGCAACCAGGTCTACGACGGCAACCCGCCGCCCGATCCCGAGGACGATCCCGGCCCGACGCCGGACGATCGGCCCACGAACTGAATCCGAGGAGCCACACGATGATCAAGCGCCTGTTTTCCTGGTGGCTGTGCGCGCTGCTGGCCGCACCGTTCGCCTTGGCGGCTCAGGAGAAGCCCGATGCGCTCATCGAGCGCCTGAGCAACCAGATGATCGATCGCATCAAGGCCGATCCGGCCCTGCACGCGGGCGACCTGCAGAAGCTCTCGGCACTGGTCGACGAGATCATCATGCCGCACGTCGACTTCCGGCGCATGACTGCGCTGTCGGTCGGGCGCTACTGGCGCGGCGCCACGCCCGAGCAGCAGCAGCAGCTCATGGGCGAGTACCGCACGCTGCTGCTGCGCACCTACGCCGGGGCGCTGTCCTCGGTGAGCGACCAGAAGGTGCGCATGCGCCCGCTGCGCGCCGGCGCGCAGGATACCGAGGTCATCGTGCGCAGCGAGGTGCTGCAGCCGCGCGGCGAGCCCATCCAGCTCGACTACCGGATGGAGAAGACCGATGACGGCTGGAAGGCCTACGACGTGAACATCCTCGGGGTGTGGCTGGTCGAGACCTACCGCAGCCAGTTCGCCCAGGAGATCAGCGCCCGCGGCGTCGACGGGCTGATCCGCAGCCTCGCCGAGAAGAACCGGCAGCCTGCCGGCAAGAAGCCGTCCTGAATGCCCGCCCGCCGATGACCGAGCCCGCGACCCCGGCCGCACGCATCGAGATCTTCCGCCTGCCGCCCGAGGTGCGCTTCGCCAATGCGCGGGCGGTGCTCGAGCAGGCGCTGGCCGCGTCCACCCGGGCGTTCGACCTGTCGGCGTGCGAGCACTTCGATTCCTCGCTGATCGGCGTCCTGCTGGCGCTGTCGCGCCACGCCGGCGCGAGCGGGGGCACCTGCGTGTTCGCGCGGCCGCCGGCGAACCTGCGCAAGCTGGCCAGCCTGTACGGGGTGGAGGCGCTGCTGTTCGGTCCGGCGCAGCCGTGAGCGTCGCAGCGGTCGAGGTGCGCGCCGTGGTCAAGCGCTTCGGCCGCTTCGAGGCCCTGCGCGGCGTATCGCTGTCGATCGCACAGGGCGAGTTCTTCGGCCTGCTCGGTCCCAACGGCGCCGGCAAGACCACGCTGATCTCCATCGTCGCCGGGCTTTCCCGCGCCAGCGCCGGCGAGGCCAGCGTGATGGGCCACGACGTCGTGCGCGACTTCCGCGCCGCGCGGCGCGCGCTCGGCGTGGTGCCGCAGGAGCTGGTGTTCGATCCGTTCTTCACGGTGCGCGAGACGCTGCGCATCACCTCGGGCTACTACGGCCTGCGTCGCAACGACGACTGGATCGACGAGGTCCTCGCCCATCTCGGCCTCGACGACAAGGCCGATGCCAACATGCGCACGCTCTCGGGGGGCATGAAGCGGCGCGTGCTGGTGGCGCAGGCGCTGGTGCACCGGCCGCCGGTGATCGTGCTCGACGAGCCCACCGCCGGGGTCGACGTGGAGCTGCGCCAGACCCTGTGGGCGTTCATCCGGCGCCTGAACCGCGACGGCCACACCGTGGTGCTCACCACCCACTACCTCGACGAGGCGCAGGAGCTGTGCGGGCGCATCGCCATGCTCAAGCACGGCGCAGTGGTGGCGCTCGACGAGACCCGCTCGCTGCTGCAGCGCTTCGCCGGCGGGCGGCTCAGGCTGCTGCTCTCGGGCGCTCCCCTGCCGGCGCCCCTGGCGCGGCTGCGCATCGGCCCGCAGGAGCAGGCCGATGCGCCGGTCCTGCTGCGCGTCGACGACTACGCGGCCGTCGAGGGCCTGCTGGCGGCCCTGCGCGAGGCCGGCTGCCGCATCGAGGACATGGAGCTGCAGCACGCCGACCTCGAGGAGGTGTTCGTGCAGGTGATGAAGGAGGCCCGCTGAGTGGCCGGGCCCGCGCGCCCCGACGGCGGCTTCGCGCTGCAGGGATTCCTCACGCTCCTGCACAAGGAGGTGCTGCGCTTCCTGAAGGTGGGCTTCCAGACCATCGGCGCGCCGGTGCTCAGCTCGCTGCTGTACCTGCTCATCTTCTCGCACGTGCTCGAGGAGCGCGTGCAGGTCTTTGACGGCGTGCGCTACACCTCGTTCCTGCTGCCCGGCCTGGTGATGATGTCGCTGCTGCAGAACTCCTTCGCCAACACCTCCTCGTCGGTGATCCAGAGCAAGGTCACCGGCAACATCGTGTTCGTGCTGCTGCCGCCGCTGTCGCACCTGGAGATGTACGCGGCCTACGTGCTGGCTTCGATGATCCGCGGCGTGTCGGTGGGCGCCGGCGTGTTCCTGGTCACCGCCTGGTTCGCCCACCTGTCGTTCTTCGCGCCGGGCTGGATCGTGGTCTTCGCCCTCCTGGGCAGCGCGATTCTCGGTACAATGGGCCTGATCGCCGGCATCTGGGCCGACAAGTTCGACCAGATCGCGGCTTTTCAGAACTTCGTCGTCATGCCGCTCACGTTCCTCTCGGGCGTGTTCTACTCGGTGCACTCGCTGCCCGGGTTCTGGCAGACGCTGTCACGGCTCAATCCGTTCTTCTACCTCGTCGACGGATTCCGCTACGGGTTCTTCGGCGTTTCCGACGTGCCTCCGCTGGAGGCCTGCGCGGTGGCCGTGCTCTCGCTCGTGGTGGTCGCCGCGGTGGCGCTGCGCATGCTCTCGAGCGGCTACGGCCTGCGCCACTGATGCCACCGGTTCATCCCACTTCTGCCCGGATTCCGCCATGGTCACCCCCGATACTCTGCGCAGCTACATCGCCGACGGCCTCGAATGCGAGCATCTCGAGGTCGCCGGCGACGGGCGGCACTTCGAGGCGCTCATCGTCTCGAAGCACTTCGAGGGCAAGCGCCTGCTCGAGCGACACCAGCTGGTGTACGCAGCGCTGGGCGATCGCATGCGCGAGGAGGTCCACGCGCTGTCGATGAACACGCTGACCCCCGAGGAATTCGCCGACCGCGGCGGCTGAACCGGACCCGGCGGGTCCGGACGGACGCCGTGTCCGACCGACCTGCATCCGAGTGCGAGCATGGACAAGCTGAAAATCGAGGGAGGGCACCCGCTGCGCGGCGAGATCGCCGTCTCGGGCGCCAAGAACGCGGCACTGCCCATCCTGTGCGCGAGCCTGCTCGTGGCCGAGCCGTTCGAGCTGGACAACGTGCCGCTGCTGCACGACGTGGCCACCACGCTGAAGCTGCTGCACCGGCTGGGAGTGAAGGCCGAGCGCGAAGACGCGTGCATCGCGCTCGATGCGCGCGCCCTGGTCTCGGTCGAGGCGCCCTACGAGCTGGTGAAGACCATGCGCGCCTCCATCCTCGTGCTCGGCCCCTTGCTGGCGCGCTTCGGCGAGGCGCGCGTGTCGCTGCCCGGGGGCTGCGCCATCGGCCAGCGGCCGATCGACCAGCACATCAAGGGCCTGCAGGCGATGGGCGCGCACATCGAGATCGAGCACGGCTACGTGGTCGCCCGGGCGGCGCGCCTGAAGGGGGCGCACATCGTCACCGACATGGTCACCGTCACCGGTACCGAGAACCTGATGATGGCCGCGACCCTGGCCGAGGGCGAGACCGTGATCGAGAACGCCGCCTGCGAGCCCGAGGTGGTCGACCTGGCCGCGGCGCTCGGCGCCATGGGCGCGCGCATCGAGGGTGCCGGCACCGAGCGCGTGGTGGTGCACGGGGTGGCGCGCCTGCACGGCGGATCGCATCGCGTGATGGCCGACCGCATCGAGGCCGGCACCTTCCTGTGCGCCGCCGCGGCCACCGGCGGCGAGATCGTCCTCGGCCGCGCCGAGCCGGCGACCATGCACGCCACCCTCGAGCGGCTGCGCGAGGCCGGCGCCGAGGTGCGCGCCGGCGACGGCCATATCGCCCTGTCCATGCGCCGGCGCCCGCGCGCGGTGAACGTGCGCACCGCCCCCTACCCGGGCTTCGCCACCGACATGCAGGCGCAGTTCATGGCCGTGAACTGCGTGGCCGAGGGCACCGGCGTGATCACCGAGACCATCTTCGAGAACCGCTTCATGCACGTGCTCGAGCTGCAGCGGCTGGGCGCCGACATCACGATCGAGGGCAACACGGCGATCGTGCGCGGCGTGCCCCGGCTCTCCGGGGCCGCGGTGATGGCCACCGACCTGCGCGCCTCGGCCGGCCTGGTCATCGCCGGGCTGGTGGCCGAGGGCGAAACCGTCGTCGATCGCATCTATCATCTCGATCGCGGCTACGAGCGGATGGAAGCGAAGCTGGCGCAGCTCGGCGCGCGCATCACCCGCATCTAGGAGTCTGTCGGGAGAACCATCCGTGATCACCCTGGCCCTGTCCAAAGGGCGCATCTTCGACGAAACGCTGCCGCTGCTGGCCGGCGCCGGCATCGCGCCCGGGCCGGCCGCGCCCTCCTCGCGCAAGCTGATCCTGCCCACCGGCGACCCGCAGCTGCGCCTGATCATCGTGCGCGCCTCCGACGTGCCGACCTACGTGCAGTACGGCGCGGCCGATCTCGGCGTGGCCGGCAAGGACGTCCTGCTCGAGCACGGCGGCGAGGGGCTGTACCAGCCCATCGACCTCGGCATCGCCCGCTGCCGGCTGTGCGTGGCCGCGCCGGTGGGCTTCGACTACGCCAACGCGGTGCGCCGGGGCGCGCGCCTGCGCATCGCGACCAAGTACCTCAAGACCGCCCGCGAGCACTTCGCCGCCAAGGGCGTGCACGTCGACCTCATCAAGCTGTACGGCTCGATGGAGCTGGCTCCCCTGGTCGGGCTGGCCGACGCGATCGTCGACCTGGTGAGCAGCGGCAGCACGCTGCGCGCCAACCACCTGGCCGAGGTGGAGGAGATCATGCCGATCTCGGCGCGGCTGATCGTCAACCAGGCATCGCTGAAGACGAAAGCCGACCGCCTGGAGCCGCTGCTGGAGGCGCTGGGCCGCGCCGCCGCGGCATCGACCGAGGCCACCCCATGAATGCCGCCGCGCCCATCGCCCGGCTCGACAGCCGCCAGCCCGATTTCCACGCGCGGCTCGCGACCCTGCGCGCCTGGGAGCCCGAGCAGGACGAGCAGATCGAGCGCGTCGTCGCCGACATCGTGCGCGACGTGCGCCGCCGCGGCGACGCGGCGCTGCTGGAGTACACGCACCGCTTCGACCGGCTCGAGCTCGCCCGCGCCGCCGACCTCGAGCTGCCGCGCGCGGCGCTGCAGGCCGCGCTCGATGCGCTCGCGGCGCCCGAGCGCGAGGCCCTGGAGGCGGCCGCGGCGCGCGTGCGCAGCTACCACGCGCGCCAGCTCGCCCAGTCCTGGTCGTACAGCGAACCCGACGGCACCCGGCTCGGCCAGCAGATCACGCCGCTCGACCGGGTCGGCCTGTACGTGCCGGGCGGCAAGGCGGCGTATCCCTCCTCGGTGCTGATGAACGCGCTGCCGGCGCGGGTGGCCGGCGTGCCGGAGCTGGTGATGGTGGTGCCGACCCCCGACGGCGTGCGCAACCCGCTGGTGCTGGCGGCCGCCTGCATCGCCGGTGTCGACCGGGTGTTCACGCTCGGCGGCGCGCAGGCGATCGCCGCCCTGGCCTACGGCACCGACACCGTGCCGGCGGTCGACAAGATCGTCGGGCCGGGCAATGCCTGGGTGGCCGAGGCCAAGCGCCGAGTGTTCGGCACCGTGGGCATCGACATGATCGCCGGCCCGAGCGAGATCCTGGTGCTGTGCGACGGCTCCACCGAGCCCGACTGGGTGGCGATGGACCTCTTCTCCCAGGCCGAGCACGACGAGATGGCGCAGGCGATCCTGCTCACGCCCGATGCCGCCTTCGCGCAGCGGGTGGCCGACTCGATCGACAGGCTGCTGCCGGGCCTGCCGCGGCGCGAGGTCATCGCCCGCTCGCTGGCCGGGCGCGGCGCGCTGATCGTCGTGCGCAGCATGGAGGAGGCGTGCGACATCGCCAACGACATCGCCGCCGAGCACCTGGAGATCTCCGCCGCCGATGCCGCGCGCTGGGCCGCGCGCATCCGCCATGCAGGCGCGATCTTCCTCGGGCCGTGGTCCTCGGAAGCCATCGGCGACTACTGCGCCGGGCCCAACCACGTGCTGCCCACCATGCGCACCGCCCGCTTCTCCTCGCCGCTGGGCGTCTACGACTTCCAGAAGCGCACCAGCCTCATCGAGGTCTCGCAGCAGGGCGCGCGCGCCCTCGGAACGCTGGCGGCGACGCTGGCGCGCGGCGAGGGGCTCGAGGCGCACGCGCGCAGCGCCGAGATGCGCGCGCAGGGGTAGCGCCGGCTGCGTCGCTTTTGGTGGCTGAGTTGCGGGACGCGCGCCATGACCTGAGCGTGCTTCGGCTCATGCGTGCGTCGGTTTGCGCATGCTTCGGTTTGCGCGAGCAAAGGCGCGGGCCGCCCGGGGCCGGCGCACCGGTGCTTGCCCCCCGCTGCGCGGGGGGTGCCCTGCGATGCTCCAGCACCGGCTGGCGCGGCGCAACTCGCTGCGCTCGCTACGCGAGCTGCGCTCGGACAAGGCGCCGCGAGAATGAAGCACGAAGCGCGCTGCGCGCGCCGCCGGTGCTGCTGCGCTTCTCGGCTGCGCACAGGCGCGCCGGCCCCGGGCGGCCCGTGCCTTTGCCGACACCGTGGTGGACTGCGCAGGCAACGGCCTCGGCGTCCGCGCCTTGAGCACCGCACTCGCCTGAGCTCTGAACGTCGCCCCGCCTTCTCTTCGAGCACAACTGTCGGTGCCTGAGCGGCAGTCGGCGGGCGGCCGGGCCCAGGGGGCCGCGGGGCTGTGTGCGGCGCCGAGCAGCGCAGTCTCGGGGTCGGCGCGCGCAGCGCGCTTCGTACTTCTGACTTGCGGCGCCCTGTCCGAGCGAAGCGAACGTAGTGAGCGCAGCGAGTTGCGCCGCACGACCCCGAGGCGAGCAGCGCAGGGGAGTCGGTGCGCAGCACCGACCGCCGTGCCCAGCGCCGCGGCCCCCTGGGCCCGGCCGCCCGCCGACTGCCGCGACCGCGACCGCGCCAAGCGCCAAGCGCCAAGCGCCAAGCGCCGAAGCCGAAGCCGAAGGAAGGGGGAAGGAGCCGCCCTGCCCACCGTCCGGGCGGCCCGGTAGAATGGCGGGAACGGCCCTCCGCCCCGACAGCCCATGCGTACCGCCGAAGTCACCCGCAACACCGCCGAGACCCGCATCCGGGTCCGCGTCGATCTCGACGGCAGCGGCCAGCGTAAGCTGGCCAGCGGCGTGCCCTTCCTCGACCACATGCTCGACCAGGTGGCGCGCCACGGGCTCATTGATCTCGAGGTCGAGGCCCAGGGCGACCTGCACATCGACGCCCACCACACCGTCGAGGACATCGGCATCACCCTCGGCCAGGCCGTGGCGCGCGCCATCGGCGACAAGAAGGGCATCCGCCGCTACGGCCACGCCTACGTGCCGCTCGACGAGGCGCTCACGCGCGTGGTCATCGATTTCTCCGGGCGGCCCGGCCTGCAGTGGCACGTGCCCTTCACCCGCGCGATGATCGGCAGCTTCGACGTCGACCTGGCGAGCGAGTTCTTCCGCGGCTTCGTCAACCACGCCCAGGTCACGCTGCACGTCGACAACCTGCGCGGCGAGAACGCCCACCACCAGTGCGAGACGGTGTTCAAGGCGTTCGCGCGCGCCCTGCGCGCGGCGGTCGAGCTCGACGAGCGCGGCGCCGGGCGTGTGCCTTCGACCAAGGAGTCGCTTTGAGGCGGGCAGGGCGGCCGTCGTCATGCTGATCGCGGTGGTCGACTACGGGATGGGCAACCTGCGCTCGGTGTCCAAGGCGCTCGAGCACGTGGCCCCCAAGGCGCGGGTGGTGGTCACCGGCAGCCCCGCCGAGGTCGACGCCGCCGATCGCGTGGTGTTCCCGGGGCAGGGCGCGATGCCCGACTGCATGCGCCAGCTCGAGGCCAGCGGCCTGCGCGAAGCGGTGATGCGCGCCGCGCGCGGCAAGCCGCTGTTCGGCGTGTGCGTCGGCGAGCAGATGCTGTTCGAGCGCAGCGAGGAAGGCGACACGCCGGGGCTCGGCGTGCTCGCCGGCCGGGTGCGGCGCTTTCCGCCGGCCGCCATGCAGGCGGCCGACGGCGCGCGGCTGAAGGTGCCGCACATGGGCTGGAACCAGGTCTTCCAGGCGCGCGCGCACCCGCTGTGGTCGGGCGTGCCCGACGGCGAGCGCTTCTACTTCGTGCACAGCTTCTACGCCGAGCCCGCACAGGCTTCGCTCACCGTCGGGGAAACCGAGTACGGCCTGCGCTTTACCTCGGCGGTGGCGCGGGATAACATTTTCGCGACCCAGTTCCACCCGGAGAAGAGTGCGGGCTACGGCCTGAAGCTCTACGAGAATTTCGTTCACTGGAATCCCTGACGCCCGGCCGCCGCCCCGGCGCGCGCAGGCGTGCCGGCCCGGCAGCGGCCGTCGCCGCGAACCCTCCCGAACCATCGCCGCCATCGAGATGCTCCTGATCCCCGCCATAGATCTGAAGGACGGCCGCTGCGTGCGGCTGAAGCAGGGCGACATGAACGAAGCCACCGTGTTCTCCGACGATCCGGGCGCCATGGCGCGCCACTGGGTCGAGCAGGGCGCGCGGCGCATCCACCTGGTCGACCTCAACGGCGCCGTCGCAGGGCGCCCGCGCAACGAGTCGGCGATCAGGACCATCGTCGACAGCGTCGGCGGCAACATCCCGGTGCAGGTCGGCGGCGGCATCCGCGACCTCGACACCATCGAGCGCTATCTGGATCACGGCATCGGCTACGTGATCATCGGCACCGCCGCGGTGAAGAACCCGGGCTTCCTGCACGACGCGTGCAGCGCCTTCCCGGGCCAGATCATGGTGGGGCTGGACGCGCGCGACGGCCGGGTGGCCACCGACGGCTGGAGCAAGCTCACCGGCCACGACGTGCTCGACCTGGCGCGGAAGTTCGAGGGCTACGGAGTCGAGGCGATCATCTACACCGATATCGGCCGCGACGGCATGCTCAGCGGCGTCAACATCGAGGCCACGGTACGCCTGGCGCGCGCGCTGCGCGTGCCGGTGATCGCCTCGGGCGGCTTCGCCAGCCTGGAGGACGTCGACAAGCTGTGCGCGATCGAGGACGAGGGCGTCGAGGGCGCCATCCTGGGGCGCGCGCTGTACGAGGGCAAGCTCGATTTCCGCGAGGCCCAGGCGCGCGCCGACGAAGTCGGCGCCTGACGGTCATGCTCACCAAGCGCATCATCCCCTGCCTCGACGTCACCGCCGGGCGCGTCGTGAAGGGCGTGAACTTCGTGGCGCTGCGCGATGCCGGCGACCCGGTCGAGATCGCGCGCCGCTACGACGAGCAGGGCGCCGACGAGCTCACCTTCCTCGACATCACCGCCTCCAGCGACGAGCGCGACATCATCGAGCACGTCATCGAGGCGGTCGCCGACCAGGTCTTCATCCCGCTCACCGTGGGCGGCGGCGTGCGCGCGGTCGAGGACGTGCGGCGGCTGCTCAATGCCGGCGCCGACAAGGTGTCGATCAACACCGCCGGCGTGCAGGAGCCGCGGCTGATCGCCGAGGCCAGCGCGCGCTACGGCGCGCAGTGCATCGTGTGCGCCATCGACGCCAAGGCGGTGGCGCCCGGGCGCTGGGAGGTCTACACCCACGGCGGGCGCAAGCCGGCCGGGCGCGATGCGGTCGAATGGGCGCGTGAGGTCGAGCGCCTGGGCGCCGGCGAGATCCTGCTCACCAGCATGGACCGCGACGGCACCCGCCAGGGTTTCGACCTGGCGCTCACCCGCGCCGTGGCCGACGCGGTGGGCGTGCCCGTCATCGCCTCCGGCGGCGTGGGCACCCTGCAGCACCTGGCCGACGGCGTCACCGAGGGGCGCGCCGACGCGGTGCTCGCCGCGAGCATCTTCCACTTCGGCGAGTTCACCGTCGGCCAGGCCAAGCGCTACCTGGCCGCGCGCGGCATCCCGGTGCGGCTGGAGACCTCCGATGGCGCCGTCTGACGCGCCGCCGTCCGCGCCCGCCGCGGCCCCGGACGCCTGGCTCGACGAGGTGCGCTGGGACGCCGACGGGCTCGTGCCGGCGATCGCCCAGGAGGCCGGCAGCGGCCGCGTCCTCATGGTGGCCTGGATGAACCGGGAAGCGCTCGCCGAGACCGCCGCCGGCGGCCGCGCCGTGTACTGGTCGCGCTCGCGCGCCCGCCTGTGGCGCAAGGGCGAGGAGTCCGGCCACGTGCAGCGCGTGCGCGAGCTGCGCCTCGACTGCGACGGCGACGTGGTGCTGCTCGAGGTCGAGCAGGAGGGCGGCATCGCCTGCCATACCGGGCGCCGCTCGTGCTTCTTCCGGCGCCTGGAGCAGGGCCGCTGGCAGGTCGTCGATCCGGTGCTGAAGGACCCGGGAGACATCTACCGATGACGCCGCCCGCCGCCGATCCCGCCGATTCACGCCCGGTGCTCGAGCGCCTGGCCGCCACCATCGAGTCGCGCCGCGGCGCCGACCCGCAGCGCTCCTACGTGGCGCGCCTGCTCGCCAAGGGGCCCGACGCCATCCTCAAGAAGATCGGCGAGGAGGCCACCGAAACGGTGATGGCGGCCAAGGACGGGGTACCCGAGCGCATCGTGGCCGAGACGGCCGACCTGTGGTTCCATTGCCTGGTGATGCTGGCCCACTTCGGCCTGTCGCCGGCGCAGGTGCTCGAGGAGCTCGCGCGCCGCGAGGGCCTGTCGGGGCTGGACGAGAAGGCGTCGCGCGAGGCCGCGGCGCCGCAAGGAGGAGCGAAGTGAGCACCCAACCCGAAGCCGGCCGGCCGCTGCGCGCCGACTGCCTGTTCTGCCGCATCGTCAGCGGCGAGATTCCGGCGCGCAAGGTCTACGAAGACGACGACATCCTCGCCTTCCACGACATCCATCCGGCGGCGCCGGTGCACTTCCTCATGGTGCCCAGGTTCCACCTCGAGAACCTCTACGATGCCGATCTCCGCTACCAGTCCCTGCTCGGCAAGCTGTTCGGCATGGCGGGGCAGCTGGCCCGCGAACAGGGGGCGGCCGACGGCTTCCGGCTGGTTGTAAACAACGGCCGGGTCGGACGACAGGAGGTGTATCATCTTCATTTGCATGTGCTGGGTGGGCCCGAGCCTCTTGGTTCGAGCATCCTCCATCGCTGACAGGAGTACGCAATGGGAACGATGAGCATTTGGCACTGGCTGATCGTGCTGGTGATCATCATGCTGATCTTCGGTACCAAGAAGCTGCGCAACATCGGCTCCGACCTCGGCGGTGCGGTACGCGGATTCAAGGAAGGCGTGAAGGAAGGCACCGAGCAGGCAGCCGCCGATTCGCAGAAGGCGGCCAAGACCATCGATGTCGAGGCTCGGGAAAAGAGCTGAGCCCGGGCTTTCTCGCTCCGATTCGTCTGCGAGCGGTCGCCTGCGGCCGCTCGCGGCGTTTTCGGGCGCCGGATCGCCGCCCCGCCGTTTCGCCTGAACCTACTCCCGGGTCTTCGCGATGTTCGATTTCGGCTTCTCCGAGATGGTCATCGTGGCCATCGTCGGCCTGATCGTGCTCGGCCCCGAACGCCTGCCCAAGGTCGCGCGGCAGGCCGGGCAGTGGCTGGGCAAGCTGCAGCGCTACGTTGCCGATGTGAAGTCCGACATCAATCGCCAGATGGAGCTCGACGACCTGCGCAAGCTGCAGAGCGAGGTCACCGGGGCGGCGCGCGACATCGAGAGCACGCTGCAGTCCACCCTCTCCGAGACCCGGTCCACGTTCGACTCGATCAACGCCGACCTCGGCGGCGGCCCGGCGGCCGAGGCCGGGGAGCCGGCCACCGACTGGGACAAGGTCTACGCGCACCGGCGCACGCGTGACCGCATCCGCGAGCGCCGCATCGAGCGCGAGAAGGAGCTCGGCCACAAGCGGCCCAGGCATTCTCCGCACCGCTATTCATGAGCCAGGAAGAGAGCTTCGTCTCGCACCTCGTCGAGCTGCGCGACCGGTTGATCAAGTCGCTGGTGGTCGTGCTGGTGCTGTTCGGGGTGTGCTTCTATTTCTCCGGCGACATCATGAAGTTCCTGTCGCAGCCGCTCTATCACGCGCTGCCGCCGGGAAGCAAGCCGATCTTCACCGACCAGGCGGGCGCCTTCTTCACGCTGACCAAGGTGGCCTTCCTCACCGCGGTGCTGCTCTCGCTGCCGTGGATCATGTACCAGGCCTGGGCCTTCGTCGCGCCGGGCCTGTACGAGCACGAGAGGAAGTTCGCCCTGCCGCTGATCGTCTCGAGCGTGTTCTTCCTGGTCGTCGGCATCGCCTTCGCCTACCTGTTCGTGCTGCCGGCGGCCTACCGCTTCTTCTTCATCTTCGCTTCGCGCACCGGTGCCGACATCCTGCAGGACCTGCAGAAATACTGGGATTTCACGCTGTCGATCTTCTTCGGCTTCGGCCTGACCTTCGAGGTGCCGGTGGCCGAGATGCTGCTGGTCAAGCTGGGCATGGTCTCGATCGAGCAGCTCAAGGCGGTGCGCCGCTACGTCATCGTCGGCGCGTTCATCGTGGCTGCCGTGCTCACCCCGCCCGACGTGATGAGCCAGTTCATGCTGGCCATCCCGCTGTGCCTGCTCTACGAGCTGGGCATCTTCCTCGCCCGCTTCATCAAGGCGCGCAGCCGGGCCCCCGACGCGGCCGACGACGAAACCGGGGAGGCCGTGCCGGCCCAGGCCGGCACGGCGGAGCGGGCCGATTCGGCTTCGGCCGGAGGCTCCTAGTACCTCCGGGCCGGGGCTTGGCGAGCCGCCCACTTCGTTGCCGGCTCCTTGCGTGGCACCGCCAGGCGCGTTGCCGGCGCCTCGTTTGGCGGCTCGCCAGACCCCGGCGCGGGGTCGATCGCAGCGTGGACAGGCCCTGGCAGCCTTTCGCACCGCCGCCGGCTATTCGCGCGGCGAGCCGGGCCTGGGGCGCTTGCCGATGCGGATCGGCAGCTCGATGGTTTCGTTCTTGCGCAGGAAGCGGAAGCTGACCGTCGAGCCCGGGGTCAGCTGAGCGATCACGTTCAGCATGGTGGCCGTGTCGGGCACCGGCTTGCCGTCGACGTCGACCAGGATGTCGCCGACCTTCACGCCGGCCCGGTCGGCCGGCCCGGCGCGCATCACGCCCGCGATGATCGCTCCTTCCTTGCGCGGCAGCTTGAACGCCTCGGCCAGCTCGGGGGTGAGGTCCTGCGGCTCCACGCCGATGTAGCCGCGCGTGACCGAGCCGGTGGCGATGATCTGGTCCATCACCTGCCTGACGGTGCTCACCGGGATGGCGAACCCGATGCCCAGCGAGCCGCCGGTGCGCGAGTAGATCGCGGTGTTGATGCCCAGCAGCCGGCCTTCGCCGTCGACCAGGGCGCCGCCCGAGTTGCCCGGGTTGATCGCCGCGTCGGTCTGGATGAAGTTCTCGAAGGTGTTGATGCCCAGGTGGGTGCGGCCGAGCGCGCTGATGATGCCCATCGTCACGGTCTGGCCGACGCCGAAGGGGTTGCCCACCGCCAGCACGACGTCGCCCACGCGCGCGGCATCGGCGTCGCCGAAATCGATGGCGGTCAGGCCGTCGGCGTCGATGCGCAGCACCGCCAGGTCGGTCTCCGGATCGCTGCCCACCAGCTGCGCACGGGCGCGCGATCCGTCGGCGCGCAGCACCTCGATCTCGTCGGCCCCATCGACGACGTGGTGGTTGGTGAGCACGTAGCCGTCGGTCGAGGCGACCACGCCCGAGCCCAGGCTGGCGGTCAGCGGGCGGTCGCCGAGCGAGTCACCGAAGAAGCGCCGGAACAGCGGGTCGTTGAGCAGCGGGTGGTCCTGCGGCGAGCGGGCCGCCTTGGTGGTGTAGATATTGACCACCGCCGCGGTCGCGCGCTGGGCCGCGGCCGCGTATGACAGAATCGGGGCCGCCCGCGCGCCCGGCGCGGCGCCCTTGCCGGCCTCCGGGACAGCCCGCGTGGCGGGCGCGGCCGGCGGGGTGCCGGCGAAGCGCCGGGGCAGCCATTCCGGGCGCAGGGTTGCGAAGATGAACAGCAGCGCCAGCAGCACCGTGACCGCCTGCGCGAACAGCAACCAGAGCTTCTTGAGCATGAAACGGGAACGCAAGGGAAAGAGTTCGGCTGCCGCTGCGGTGACCGCCGCGGAACTGTCGGCGTGCTTCGAGGAGGTACTCGGGGCGAGCAGGTTCGCCGATTATTGCCCAAACGGGTTGCAGGTGGAAGGCGAGCGCCCGATCCGCCTCCTGGTGAGCGGCGTGACCGCGAGCGCCGCCCTGCTGCGCGCGGCCGTCCGCGAGGGGGCCGACGCGCTGCTGGTGCATCACGGCTGGTTCTGGCGCGGCGAGGACCCGCGCGTCGTCGGCCCGCGGCGCGAGCGGCTGCACCTGGCGCTCGCCCACGGCCTGCACCTGTTCGCCTACCACCTGCCGCTCGACGTCCATCCGCAGCTGGGCAACAACGCGCAGTTGGGCGCGCGCATGGGCTGGCGCATCGACGGGCGCGCCGGCGAGCACGGCCTCATCGCCTGGTACGAGCCGGCGCAGCCGCTGCGCGCCGAGGCCGTCGCGCGCAGCTTGGCGCGGCGCCTGGGCCGGCGCCCGCTGGCGGTCGGTGCGCTGGAGCGGCCGATCCGGCGCATCGCCTGGTGCACCGGTGCCGCGCACGACCTGCTCGAGCAGGCGATCGCGATCGGCGCCGACGCATTCGTGAGCGGGGAGATCGCCGAGCGCACCACGCACCTCGCGCGCGAGGCCGGCGTGGTCTATTTCGCCGCGGGCCACCACGCCACCGAGCGCTACGGCGTGCAAGCGCTCGGCGAGCACGTCGCCGCGCGCCTGGGGCTGGAGCACCGGTTCGTCGACGACGACAACCCGGCGTGAGCGCGCGCCGGGCGCGAGCGCGTGCCTCCGGCGCGAGCGCGCTTCAGACCGGGCGCTTCTTCAGCAGGTCGCGGATCTCGCCCAGCAGCACTTCCTGCGCCGGCGGCGCGGCCGGCGCCTCGGCGGCGGGCTCGGTCTTCCAGCGGTTCATCATCTTGACCATGAGGAAGATCACGAACGCCAGCAGGATGAAGTTGATCACGATGGTGATGAAGTTGCCGTAGGCGAACACCGGCACGCCGGCCTTGCGGATGGCCTCGAGGGTCATCGCGGTGCCCTCGGGCACCTTGCCGAGCGGCAAGAACAGGCCGCTGAAGTCGAAGTGCCCCCCGAGCAGGGCCGAGATGAGCGGCATGATCACGTCGCCGACCAGCGAGTCGACGATCTTGCCGAAGGCGCCGCCGATGATCACGCCCACGGCGAGATCCATGACGCTGCCCTTCATCGCAAACTGCTTGAACTCGGCCATCATGCCCATGCCGCTTCTCCTCTTGTTCGTGATCCATCCCGCGGACGGCCGCCGGCGTCGCGGCGGACGACCCCCCTTCTTCCCGCGACGTGAACATTAGCACCGCGGTCGCGGCGACGTCACGCGCGCGCCGTGTCGGTCGCATCGCCGCGGCGGCCGCGAGCCCCCGCTGTGGCACCGCCGCCACCGTGCGCTTCGGAGCTGGCTGCGCAATAGGCTAGAATAAAGAGTTTTCCATCCGGCGAGCGTCATCACGCAGGCGTGGCCCGCGCGGGGAGGGTGTTGCTCGCATGGAGCAGGCGACATCTTCTGTCCGGCGCAAGGCAGGATCTGCGGCCGGAATCCCCATTCACCGTGTGGTCCATCTTCAGCAGGGAAGTCATGACCGATACCACCATGCCTGCGGACTCGTCCCGCCGAACCGCCCTCGGCCTCACCTGTGCCGTGGGCGGTGCCGGCGTCGTGGCTGCCGCGGTCCCCTTCGTCACCAGCTTCGCTCCCTCCGAGCGCGCCAAGGCCGCCGGAGCGCCGGTCGAGATCGACATCGGCGACATCCAGCCGGGCCAGCTCAAGCGCGCCGAGTGGCGCGGCAAGCCGATCTGGGTGCTGCGCCGCACGCCCGAGATGCTGGAGTCGCTGAAGGTCACCGAAGGCGAGGTCGCCGACCCCGATTCCCAGCGCACCGCCTTCCCCACCCCCGAGTACGCCCAGAACCAGTGGCGCTCGATCAAGCCGGAATACCTGGTCGTCATCGGCATCTGCACCCATCTCGGCTGCTCGCCGGTCGAGCGGCTGCAGGGCAGCAGCGATCCGTCGCTGCCGCCGGGCTGGCCGGGCGGGTTCCTGTGCCCCTGCCACGGCTCCACCTTCGACCTGGCCGGCCGCGTGTTCAAGAACAAGCCGGCGCCCGACAACCTCGAAGTGCCGCCCTACGTATATCTGTCGGACACGCGCATCGAAGTCGGCGTGGACAAGAAGGCCTGACCCGGCCCGACCCATCGCGCGTGTAGCCTCGCGAGGAGCATTGAAGATGGCGCAGGACAAGCAAGTGGACACCACCGGCCTGCTCGGCTGGATCGATCAGCGCTTTCCGCTGACCAAGCTGTGGAAGGAGCACCTGTCGGAATACTACGCACCGAAGAACTTCAACTTCTGGTACTTCTTCGGCTCGCTGGCGTTGCTGGTGCTGGTGATGCAGATCCTCACCGGCATCTTCCTCACCATGCACTACAAGCCCGACGCGGCGCAGGCGTTCTCGTCGGTCGAGTACATCATGCGCGACGTGCCGTGGGGCTGGCTGATCCGCTACATGCACTCCACGGGGGCCTCGGCGTTCTTCATCGTGGTCTACCTGCACATGTTCCGCGGCCTGCTCTACGGCTCGTACCGCAAGCCGCGCGAGCTGGTCTGGCTGTTCGGCTGCCTGATCTTCCTCGCCCTCATGGCCGAGGCCTTCATGGGCTACCTGCTGCCCTGGGGCCAGATGTCGTACTGGGGCGCCCAGGTGATCGTGAACCTGTTCTCGGCCATCCCGTTCATCGGCCCCGAGCTGGCGATCTGGATCCGCGGCGACTACGTCGTGGGCGACGCGACGCTGAACCGCTTCTTCTCGTTCCACGTGATCGCCGTGCCGCTGGTGCTGCTGGGCCTGGTGGTGGCACACGTGATCGCGCTGCACGAGGTCGGCTCGAACAGCCCCGACGGCATCGAGATCAAGGCGAAGAAGGACGCCCGCGGCATTCCGCTCGACGGCATCCCGTTCCACCCCTACTACACGGTGCACGACGTGCTCGGGGTGGCGGTGTTCCTGATCGCGTTCTCGGCGGTGCTGTTCTTCGCGCCCGAGCTCGGCGGCTACTTCCTCGAGTACAACAACTTCATCCCGGCCGACCCGCTGGTGACGCCGCCGCACATCGCGCCGGTGTGGTACTTCACGCCGTTCTACTCGGTCCTGCGCGCCACCACCGAGGATTTCCTGCTGTTCTGGATGATCCCCTTCCTCGTGGCGTACACCATGCTCGTGCTCACCACCGCGCGCAGCGGCCTCTCCAAGCTGATCATGGTCGCGGTGGCGCTGGTGCTGATCGTCGGCTTCTTCGTCGTCGACGCCAAGTTCTGGGGCGTGGTCGCGATGGGCGCCTCGGTGATGATCCTGTTCGCGCTGCCCTGGATCGACCAGAGCCCGGCGCGCTCGATCCGCTACCGCCCCGGCTGGCACCGCCTGATGCTGGCCGCGTTCGTGGTGGTGTTCCTGGTGCTCGGCTACTTCGGCACGCTCGCGCCTTCGCCGATCAACTCGCTGTTCGCCAAGATCGGCACGCTGCTGTATTTCGCGTTCTTCCTGCTGATGCCGTGGTGGAGCCGCATGGGCGAATTCAAGCCGGTGCCCGAGCGGGTCACCTTCGCTGCGCACTGAGGTGAATCGGACATGAAACTCCTGACCAAGTTGCTCGTGGCGCTCGGCGCCGCCCTGGCGATCGGCAGCGCCTCGGCCTCCGGGGGCGGCTACCCGCTCGACCGCTTCCCCACCGGCAAGCTCACCGAGGAGCCGGCCCTGCAGAACGGCGCCAAGCTGTTCGTCAACTACTGCCTGAACTGCCACGCCGCGGCGTCGATGCGCTACAACCGGCTGCAGGACATCGGCCTCAGCGAAGACCAGATCCGCAAGAACCTGCTGTTCACCGGTGACAAGGTCGGCGACCTGATGAAGATCGCCATGCGGCCGGCCGACGCCAAGGCGTGGTTCGGCGCGGTGCCGCCCGACCTCTCCGTGATCGCGCGCGCGCGCTCGTCGGAGGCCGGCTCGGGCTCCGACTGGCTCTACACTTACCTGCGCGCGTTCTTCCGCGACGCCAGCCGGCCCACCGGCTGGAACAACGTGGTGTTCGAGAACGTCGGCATGCCGCACGTGTTCTGGGAGCTGCAGGGCACGCGCAGCGCCACGCTGGTGGATGTGCGCGAGGCCGTCGACGAGAGCAACGGCAAGGTGCTGGGGCTGACCCGTATCACTGCCACCTACGACGCCAGCGGGGTGCGCACCGAGAAGAGCGAGCAGCTCGAGGGCGGCCACGGGCATGCCTCGCGCACCTGGACGCTCGGGCGCCCCGAGGGCGGCAAGATGAGCGAGGCGGCGTTCGACAACGAAGTGGCCGACCTGGTCGCCTACATCACCTACATGTCCGATCCCACCGCGCAGAAGCGCGTGCGCCTGGGCGTGTGGGTGCTGCTGTTCCTCGGTGTCTTCACCATCCTCGCCTGGAAGCTGAACCGGGAGTACTGGAAGGACGTGAAGTAGGGCCTGTCCACGCGACGATCGTCCCCGCGCCGACCCGATGCAGGGTGAGTCCGCCGGCGGGCTCACCCTCATTTTTTTTACGCGGTAAGATTTTTCAGGAGCCTCACCATGATGGTGCTGTACTCCGGCACGACCTGCCCGTTTTCGCAGCGCTGCCGCTTCGTGCTGTTCGAGAAAGGAATGGATTTCGAGATCCGTGACGTCGACCTGTACAACAAGCCGGAAGACATCTCGATCATGAACCCGTACGGACAGGTGCCGATCCTGGTCGAGCGCGACCTGATCCTGTACGAGTCGAACATCATCAACGAGTACATCGACGAGCGCTTCCCGCACCCGCAGCTCATGCCGGCCGACCCGGTGATGCGCGCGCGCGCGCGGCTGTTCCTGTTCAATTTCGAGCGCGAGCTGTTCGTCCACGTGCAGCAGCTCGAGCGGCGCGACCAGCCGCGCGACAGCGCCAAGGCGATGGAGCGCGCGCGCTCGCAGATCCGCGACCGGCTCACCCAGCTCACGCCGATCTTCATCAAGAACAAGTACATGCTGGGCGAAGACTTCTCGATGCTCGACGTCGCCATCGCCCCGCTGCTGTGGCGCCTCGACCACTATGGCATCGACATGCCCAAGACGGCCGCGCCGCTGCTGCGCTACGCCGAGCGCATCTTCTCGCGCCCGGCCTACATCGAGGCACTCACGCCCTCCGAGAAGGTGATGCGCCGCTGATGGCCGAGATTTCCACCAAGCCGTACCTGATCCGCGCGCTCTACGAGTGGTGCGCGGACAACGGCTACCGGCCCTACATCGCCGTGGCGGTCGACGAGCGTACGGTCGTGCCGCGCGAGTTCGTGCGCAACGGCGAGATCGTGCTGAACATCTCGGCCGTGGCCACCAACCGGCTCACCATCGGCAACGAGCTGCTCGAGTTCGAGGCGCGCTTCGGCGGGGTGGCGCGCCAGGTGTCGATCCCGATCGAGAACATCTCGGCCATCTTCGCGCAGGAGAACGGCCACGGCATGGCGTTCGAGGTGCACAGGCCGCCGGCCGACGAAGCACCTCCGCACGAGGAAGCCGCCGGCGCGCCGGCGCGCGCACCCAGCCTCGCCGCCGTGCCCCGGGAAGCGCCGGCCGCGCCTTCCGGCGCAGGGGCCGTGCCGGAAGGCGACGCCCCCGCGTCGCGCGCAGCGCCCGGCGCGCAGCCGCGCGCGAGCGAGCCGGCCTCCTCTTCCGATGCCGCCTCGCCTTCCGATAGCGCCGCGCCGCAGCCGCCGGCGCGCGCACGCCGGCGGCCGAAGCTGGCTAGCGTGCCCGCCCCGGACGCCGGGCCGGCCAAGCCGCCCCGGCGCAAGGCGCCGATCGCGGCCGTGCCCTCGGCACCGGCTCGCTCGCCGGCCTCGGCGCGCGATGATGCCGCGGCGCCGGCACCGGGCCATGCGCCCGCAGAGGCAGCCCCGGGGACGCAGCCTCCCGCGGGCTCCGGAACGCCTCCCGGCGGCGACGAGCCCAGCCCGCCGACACCCCCCGGCAGGCCGCACCTGAAGCGTGTGAAGTAGGCGCGACCCCGGCCGCCGGCGCGAGGCGCTGTTGGGCTACACTTTCTGCGCTGCACGCCGGCTTAGCTCAGCAGGTAGAGCAATCGCCTTGTAAGCGATAGGTCGTCCGTTCGAGTCGGACAGCCGGCACCGATACGGCGCGGGCCCGATCCGGGTCCGGCGCGCTCTCCGGGGGACATGAGCATGGCGAAGAAGCAGGCCGGCATGCCGGTGGTCGCCGATCTCGGCGCGATCATCGAGCGGCTCGATCGCCGCGGCCGACTGGTGCGCGTGCACTCGGAGGTCGATCCGGTGCATCAGCTGGCCGGCATCGCCGCGAAGTTCGAGGGCGGACCGCGCGCGCTGCTGTTCGAGAAGGTCAGGGGCAGCCGCTACCCGGTGTTCACCGGCCTGTACTGGTCGCGCGCGCTGCTGGCCGACCTCTTCGGGCACCGCGAGCAGGCGCTGCCGCAGTACGTCTCCGATTGCATCCGCAACTGGCAGCAGCGCCCGGTCGACCCGGTGGTGGTCGACGGCGGACCGGTCCTGGAGGTGAGCGAGCCGACGGTCGATCTCTCCGCGCTGCCGATCCCGACCCACGCCGAGCTCGACGGCGGGCCCTACCTCGACGCCGCGGTGGTCATTGCCCGCGATCCCGAGACCGGTGTGCGCAACGCCTCGATCCAGCGCTTCATGGTGGTCGGCAAGGACCGGCTGGCGATCAACATCGATGCCGGGCGTCACCTCGAGGCCTACCTGCACAAGGCGTTCGCCCGCGGCGAGCCGCTGCCGTTCACGCTCAACGTGGGCGTCGGCCCGGGCCTGCACTTCGCCGCAGCCACGCCCGCCGAGGCGGCCCCCATCGACACCGACGAGCTGGGCATCGCCAGCGAGTTCCACGGCCGGGCGCTCGAGCTGGTGCCGGGCACCGTCTCGCCGGTGGAGATGGTGGCCAACGCCATGTTCGCGCTCGAGTGCGAGATGGCGCCGGGCGAGCTCCACGAGGAAGGCCCGTTCGCCGAGGTGACCGGCTACTATGCGACGGTCGCGCCGCGCCCGCTGGCGCGCGTCAAGCGCATCCACCGGCGTCGCCGCCCGGTGTTCCAGACCATCCTGTCGGGCGCCGAGGTGTTCAATTCGGTGGGCCTGCTCGGCGAGGCCAACGTGCTGGCGCTGCTGCAGAAGCAGGTGCCCGGCGTGAAGGACGTCTACTTCTCGCACGGCGGCTGCGGCTTCTACCACGCCGTGGTGCAGATCGCGCAGAAGCGCGCCGGCTGGGCCAAGCAGGCGCTGATGGCGGCCTTCGCGGCATTCCCGCCGCTCAAGATGGTCACTGTGGTGGACGACGACGTCGACATCCGCGATCCGGGCGACGTCGAATGGGCCATGGCCACGCGGCTGGACCCCCGGCACGGCATCATGGTGATCGAGAACGTGTTCGGCCATGGCCTGAACCCGTCATTTCCCGACTATCTCGGCAGCAAGGTCGGCTTCGACGCCACCCGGCCGTTCCCGCACACGCCCGCCTACGACCGCGCCCGCGTGCGCGAGGCGAGCCTGGATGGGGTGGAGCTGTCGGTCCCCGACCCCGCGGCGTAGTGGTCGGGGCGCATGGCCGGCAAGCGATGAGCTCGACGATGCAGCGTGCGGCAGCGGCGCGGCCGCTGCCCGCCGCGAAGGACCGCAACGGCGGCACGGATCTCGCGCCCCGCCAGGAAAGGCTGCTCGACGAACTCGAGACCATCTTCCTCCAGGAGGGCTTCCGCAAGGTGACGCTCGCCGACCTGGCGAGCCGCCTGCATTGCTCGCGGCGCAGCTTCTACGAGCTGGCCGACAGCAAGGAGGCGCTGTTCCTGCGCGTGTTCGACCGCTACCTGACCCGGCTGCGCGAGCAGGGCGCCAAGGGCGCGGCGGCAGTGCCGCCGGAGCAGGCCTTCGAGCCCTACCTGATGCCGGCGATCGACGCGGCGCGCAAGCTCTCGGCAACGTTGATGCGGGACATGACCGGCTACCCGCCAGCGAACGCGATGTGGGAGCGGCACCAGCGCGAACGCATCGAGGGCCTGCGCCAACTGGTCGAGCGCTGCGTCGAGCAGGGGCTGTTCCGCGGCATCGATCCCTACCTGGTCGCCGAAGTGATGGCCGCGTCGCTGCGCCGCATCCGCGAGCCGGCCTTCCTCGCGGCGTCGAGTCTGAGCTATCGGGAAGCCGTCAGGGAGCTCTACGGCCTGCTGCTGCACGGCCTGTTCCGGCCCGACGCGGCCGCGGGCAAGCCTGCGCGCGCCGCTCCCCCTTTGGACACCGTGGACTCGAGGCGCTGAGCTACGTGGTGGCTTCGACCTCTGTCACTGCTGCCCCCGTGGCTACACAGCCCGGTAGATCGGGAACGTAGGCCGAGTAGTTGCCCGCGGCTTTCTCAATGAGGACGGCGTAGCGCATACGACCTCATACGACAGGCGGGATATCACGAGCTTTGCCCTGACCGTTTCGCGATTGACGTTAAGGATCATCTGATTAACGCAGCGCCCGTCCGCGCGGCACACTGAGGCGAGACGAAGCGGTCGAGAGTGAACGAGGAAGTGAATCGCACGCCACTACTACGCACTTCAAGTGCGCCTTGCAGGGCGCTTGCGGTGGTCGTGAGCGCTCGCCGGACGGACTCATCCCATCGCGGCGAGCAGTTTCCTGCGCACCATCCACAGATTCGACAACGCGAACAGCGTCTGCACCTGC
>Ga0066256_1000531_pt1 | contig 95708 bp, 99 predicted proteins | sample ThiBio_1000_biof_FD_87107 | JGI IMG/M metagenome (GOLD analysis project Ga0066256, IMG submission 87107) | Wastewater bioreactor microbial communities from Cape Town, South Africa - Thiocy_expt_1000_biof (version 2) | ecosystem: Engineered > Bioreactor > Thiocyanate-remediating >... | reverse complement strand
TACCGACAGCGAGGACAAGACCGATTTCCAGTCGCGGCCGCTGCCGATGCAGCACACCGAAGCCGCCACCACCGTGCTGGCGCCCGCCGAGGAATAGGATGGATCAAACCCGTTTCAGCCCGGCTGCGCCTTGTCGCCGCGCCGGCGCATGCCGAGCCGCTGTTCGCGATAGATGATGAAGATGCCGGCCGAGACGACGATCAGCGTGCCGACCAGCGTCGTCGCCGTCGGGATATCGTCGAACAGCAGATAGGAAATGACGATGCCGAGCAGGATCGAGGTATATTCGAACGGCGCGATGGTCGAGACGTCGGCATAGCGATAGCTCTCGGTCAGCAGGATCTGGGCGATGCCGCCGCAGAAGCCGCAGAGCATCAACATGATCGTGGTGTGCAGATCGAGCCAGTTCCAGCCGAAGGGAATGGTCGCCAGCGAAAACACCGAGGCCGTGATCGAGAAATACAGGACGATGGTCGCCGTCTTTTCCTCGCGCACCAGCAGACGCACCTGCACCATGGCCATCGCCCCCATCGCCGCCGCGGCCAGCACGGCAAGCGCGCCGAGCGCCGCCTCCGAACCGAAATCGCCCTCGGCAAACAGCGTCAGCTTCGGCCAACTGATGACCATCACCCCGAAAAGCCCGACAAACACGGCCGCCCAGCGATAGAAACGCACCGCCTCGCCGAGGAACAGCGCCGCGAAGGCGACGGCGAACAGCGGCATCGCGTAACCGATCGAGATCGCCTCCGGCATCGGCAGATGCACGAGGCCGTAGAAGCCGCAGCCCATCGACAGGATGCCGATCGAGCCGCGCCTCAGGTGACCGATGGGATTTCTGGTGTAGAATGCGCCACGCACCTGCCCGAGCCAAGCGAGATAGAGCACGATCGGGAAGATGGCGAAGAAGGAGCGGTAGAAGGTGATCTGCCCCGGATTGATACCCGGTCCCGCCAGCTTGATGAAGGTCTGCATGCCGACGAAAACGACAACCGAAGCGACCTTCATCAGAATGCCGCGCAGCGGATTGGCGCGATGCTCGATCATCGACATTTTGCGGCGGGGGACGGACAAGGGAGCATGGGGCGGAGGCAGCGTCGTGCAAATCGGAAGGCGGAGCCTCAATCTACCCCAACAAGTCCGCCTGCACAGCAAATTCCTCGGCCAGGCGTAAAATTCCTGCCCGGCCGGTTTTCGTCTCACCTTCGAAAGACCAGGATACCGTTAACCGCTTTGCTTCAACGTTCGAATATCGTCTCGATTTGCTTCGAATTTTAACAATCGTTCAGATTTAGATGAGACTATCCGGCTCGATCTCTGGCATTGCGCACCATTCGACTTGGAACGCCGGGCCAGTCTCGACCGACCCGTTCCAGCCGCTCAGGAATTCTCATGCGCACAGACACCGGCCAAGTGATCCATCTGGCAGATTACCGCCCGACCGACTTCGTGCTGGAACGTGTCGACCTGACATTCGAACTCGACCCCACCGAGACCAAGGTGGAGGCGCGGCTGATCTTCCATCGCCGCGAAGGCGTCGATGTGGCCGCGCCGCTGGTGCTCGACGGCGACGAGCTGACGCTGGCCGGCCTGCTGGTCGACCAGAGCGAAATCGATGCCGCCCGTTATACCGCAACACCGGAGGCGCTGACCATACGCGACCTGCCGGAAGCGACGCCTTTCGAGGTGACGATCACCACCATCATTAATCCGGAAGCCAATACGCAGCTGATGGGGCTTTACCGCTCCAACGGCATCTATTGCACCCAGTGCGAGGCCGAAGGGTTCCGCCGCATCACCTATTTCCCCGACCGGCCGGATGTGCTGGCGCCCTATACGGTCAACATCATCGCCGACAAGGCCGCCAATCCGCTGCTGCTGTCCAACGGCAATTTCCTCGGCGGCGCCGGCTTCGGCCCGGACAAGCATTTTGCCGCCTGGTTCGATCCGCATCCCAAGCCCAGCTATCTCTTCGCGTTGGTCGCCGGCGACCTCGGCGTGGTCGAGGACAGCTTCACCACCCTCTCCGGCCGTGAAGTCGCGCTGAAAATCTATGTCGAGCACGGCAAGGAAGCCCGCGCCGCCTATGCCATGGATGCGCTGAAGCGCTCGATGAAATGGGACGAGGAGGTGTTCGGCCGCGAATACGACCTCGACATCTTCATGGTCGTCGCCGTTTCCGATTTCAACATGGGAGCGATGGAGAACAAGGGTCTCAACGTCTTCAACGACAAATACGTGTTGGCCGATCCGGAAACCGCCACCGATGCCGACTACGCCAATATCGAGGCGATCATCGCGCATGAATATTTCCACAACTGGACCGGCAACCGCATCACCTGCCGCGACTGGTTCCAGCTCTGCCTCAAGGAAGGGCTGACGGTCTACCGCGACCACGAATTTTCCGCCGACCAGCGCTCGCGCGCCGTCAAGCGCATCGCTGAGGTGCGCCATCTGAAGGCGGAGCAGTTCACCGAGGACGCCGGGCCGCTGGCCCATCCGGTGCGCCCGGTGAAGTATCGCGAAATCAACAACTTCTACACGACGACCGTCTATGAGAAGGGTTCCGAGGTCACGCGGATGATCGCCACCCTGCTCGGCCGCGACGGCTTCAAGGCCGGCATGGACCTCTATTTCGAGCGCCATGACGGCGAGGCCGCGACGGTCGAGGATTTCGTCAAATGCTTCGAGGATGCGACCGGCCGCGACCTGACGCAATTTTCGCTGTGGTACAGCCAGGCCGGCACGCCGGTCGTCACCGCCTCCGGCGCCTATGATGCAACCAACGCCACCTTCTCGCTGTCGCTGGAGCAGATGATTCCGTCGACGCCCGGCCAGTCGGCCAAGGAGCCGATGCTTATTCCGCTGCGCCTCGGCCTGCTGCTGGAAGACGGCAGCGAGGTGACGCCTTCCGCCGTCAGCGGCATCGAGATGAGCGGCGATGTGTTGCACCTGACGCAGCGGGCGCAGACGGCGGTGTTTTCCGGCATTCCATCACGCCCCGTCGTATCGCTCAATCGCGGCTTCTCAGCGCCGATCAACCTGCATTTCAATCAGACACCAGCCGATCTCGCCCATATCGCCCGCCATGAAAGCGACCAGTTCGCACGCTGGCAGGCGCTGATCGACATCGCCCTGCCGAACCTGACGCAGGCTGCGCGTGACGCCCGCGAGGGGCGCGACATCGCCTGCGACCCGACATTCATCGAGGCGCTGCTGGCCACCGCCGGTGACGAGACGCTGGAGCCCGCCTTCCGCGCCCAGGCGCTGACCCTGCCGAGCGAGGCGGAGATCGCCCGCGAGCTTGGCAGCGACAACGACCCCGACGCTATCCATGCCGGCCGCACCGCGATCCTGACCGCAGTCGCCACGGCCGGCGCCGACCTGTTCCAGTCGCTCTTTGACGGCATGACCACGCCCGGCGCCTTCAGCCCGGATGCGGAAAGCGCCGGCAAGCGGGCGCTGCGCAACACCGCGCTCAGCTTCCTCTCCTATGCCGAGAACGATCCGGCCCGCGCCAGCGCCGCCTTCAAGGCCGCCAACAACATGACGGATCTCGCGCAGGCGCTGACCATCCTCGCCCATCGCTTCCCCGATGCGCCGGAAACGCTGGATGCGCTTGCCGCCTTCGAAAGCCGGTTCCGCGACAATGCGCTGGTCATCGACAAGTGGCTGACCATTCAGGCGACCATTCCCGGCGACGGCGCGCTCACCCGTGTCCGGGCGCTGCAGCAGAACCCGCATTACAACCCGAAGAACCCGAACCGCGTGCGCGCGCTGGTCGGCACCTTCGCCTTCTCGAACCCGACCGGCTTCAACCGCGCCGATGGCGCCGGCTATGCGTTTCTTGCCGACGAGATCCTGGATATCGACCGGCGCAATCCGCAGCTTGCCGCACGCATCCTCACCTCGCTGCGCTCCTGGCGTCTGCTGGAGCCGGCTCGCGCCGACCACGCCCGCGAAGCGCTGATGCGCATCGAGCGCTCCAACGATCTATCGACGGACGTGCGCGATATCGTCGAACGCATTCTCAAAGGCTAAACCCTTGAAGCCGGCGGTGGTTTTCACCGTCGGCACCATCCATTCCTTTAAAATCTCTTAACTTTTCTCTGGACAAGCCGAATCGCGTTTGATTCATTAGGTCAGATTCGGGCGGGCGGCGCCTTCGAATCCCACGAGGATCAATAGGTTAAGATGGCGGACGCGCAGCGGGCAACCGCAGCCGGCGAAGGGCTGCGACTTCGATTTCCAACCCAGTCCGTGGCGGATCATCGGCTTGGCGCGCAAGGGCGGCTGATGGCCGAGCCCGTGACGCGCCGGCTGTCCAACATGGAGCCTTTTCTCAAGCGCTCCATTCCCATCCTCATCGTTGCGTTCCTGATCGTCGTCGCCGCCGCGCGGGCGGTCGGCATGATGTCCGAGCAGACACGCCTGCATGAGGCCATGCAGCAATCGGTCTACCTTTCCGCGACCGGGGCCGCCGCCGTCTTCTCGGGCAACGAGGCCCTGTTTTCAACCGGCGCGCGCGTGGAGGCGGAAAAGCGTCTCGCGTCATTCCTGCCGCAGGATCGTCTGTCGCCCGGCACCTTCCTGCTGCTGGTCGGAGAGGAAGGCAATGACTTCGCCGCGTCGGCGGCCGGCTCGGCCTTCGTCGGCCGTCGCCTTTCCGATATCCTGCCGGAGGTCGCCACGCTCGGCCGCTCCGGCCGCAACAGCGGCGTCATCGAAACCCGCATCGCCGACGAGCCCTATTACGGCGCGCTGAGGCTTGCCGGCCAGCAGGGCGGCCTCGTGCTGGCGCTGGCGCCGCAAAGGCAGATCAACACGCTCTGGCGCGAGGATGTGGCGCTGAACGTCACCCTGTTCGCCGGCATATCGTCGATCCTGTTCGTCATCCTCTACGCCTATTACAATCAGGTGCGCCGCGCCCGCGATGCGGACGAGACCTTTCTCGAATCCAACGTGCGGGTGGAAACCGCGCTGTCGCGCGGCCGCTGCGGCTTGTGGGATTTCGATTTCGCCAATCGCCGGCTTTACTGGTCGCGATCGATGTACGAGATGCTGGGACAGCCGCATTCGGACAATTACATCGCCTTTGCCGAGGCAGCGCGGATGATGCATCCGAGCGACGGTAATCTCAATGCGCTGGCGCGGGCCGTGGCGCGCGGCAAGGCGCGGCAAGTGGACCAGGTGTTCCGTATGCGCCATGCGGACGGGCACTACGTCTGGATGCGCGCCCGTGCCCAGGTGATCCGCACCGCCTCCGGCCGCGTCCACATGATCGGCATCGCCATGGACGTCACCGAGCAGCACCGGCTGGCGCAGCGCTATGCCGAGGCCGACCAGCGCCTGGCCGACGCCATCGAATGCACGTCCGAGGCCTTCGTGCTGTGGGACAAGAACGACCGGCTGGTGATGTGCAACGCCCATTACCAGCAGGCCTATGGCCTGCCGGACCGTGTGCTGGTGCCCGGCACCGAGCGTCTCGTCGTCAATGCGGCAGCGGCGCGGCCGGTGATCGAGCGCCGCATTGCCGATCCGGACCGTTCCGGCTATTCGCAGACGGCGGAAGTGCAGCTTGCCGACGAGCGCTGGCTGCAGATCAACGAGCGCCGCACCCGCGATGGCGGCATGGTATCGGTGGGCACCGATATCACCCTGCTCAAGCGTAACCAGGAGCGCCTGCGCGATTCCGAGCGCCGTCTGATGGCGACGATCAACGACCTCTCGACTTCGCGCCAGACGCTGGAGCGCCAGAAGGCCGAGCTTTCCGTCGCCAACGCCAATTACCAGGCAGAAAAGGAACGCGCCGAGGCGGCCAACCGCGCCAAGTCGGAATTCCTCGCCAATATGAGCCATGAGCTGCGCACGCCGCTCAACGCCATCCTCGGTTTTTCCGAGATGCTGCTCAACCAGATGTTCGGCCCGGTCGGCTCGCCGAAATACGACGAATACGCCAAGGACATCCACGACAGCGGCAAGCATCTTTTGAACGTCATCAACGACATCCTCGACATGTCGAAGATCGAGGCCGGCCATATGAAGCTGCAGCGCGAAAGCGTCGATCTGGCGCCACTGATCGAGGAGAGCCTGCGCTTCACCGCCATCCCCGCCGCGCACAAGAATATCGAGGTGGCGCAGCGCATCTCGAACGGGCTGACCGTTTCCGCCGATCGCCGCGCCATCAAGCAGATCCTGCTCAACATCCTGTCGAACGCGGTGAAATTCACCAACGAAGGCGGCAATGTCGCGGTGCGGGCGCGCAAGATCGACGGCGCCGCCGTCATCACCATCGCCGATACCGGCATCGGTATTCCCAAATCGGCGCTCGGCAAGATCGGCCAGCCCTTCGAGCAGGTGCAGAGCCAGTATGCCAAGAGCAAGGGCGGCTCGGGACTGGGGCTTGCCATCTCCCGCTCGCTGATCCGCCTGCATGGCGGTGCGATGCGCATCCGCTCGCGCGAAAACCTCGGCACCGTCATCTCGCTCAGCATTCCCGACGAGGCGTGAATCTCAGGCCGTGACGGTCGCCTGGAAAATCTTGCGCACCGCCTTGGAAAGCCGCTTCAACTCAGCCTCCAGCGTTTTTGTGTCGGGAAAATCGGCGGCGCGTGTCACAAGATCGACCAGCCCGGCCGGCGCATCTCTGGGATCGAAATCGCTGTCGATGCATAGGCGCACGATCTGCGAAATATCCGTATAAAGTCTGAGCGCATCGAGGCATGTGTCGAGGTTTTCGGCTTCCATCAGCCCCTCGCCGAGCAGCTTCAGCGCTTCATGGGTGCTGACCCCTTGCGGCGCGACTGCCCTGCCCTTCGCGGGCGCGATCAGCGCCAGATATTGCGAAATGAACTCGATATCGATCAGGCCGCCGGGAACGAGCTTCAGATCCCAGGCATTGTGCGGCGGCTTTTCCGATTCGATCAGGCCGCGCATCTCGGTGACATCCTTGGCGACCTTGGCGACATCGCGGCGGCGGTGCAGTACGGCGGAGACGATGCCCTCGCCCTGCGCGATCAGGCTGGCATCGCCGGCGATGAAGCGTGAGCGGGACAACGCCATATGCTCCCAGGTCCAGGCCTCGGTTTCCTGATATTTTTCGAAGGCGGAAATGCGGGTCGCGACCGGCCCCTTATTGCCCGAAGGGCGCAGGCGCATGTCGACCTCGTAGAGCACGCCTTCGGCCGTCGGCGCCGAGATGGCGGCGATCAGCCGTTGCGTCAGGCGGGTGAAGTAACGCATCGGATCGAGCGGTTTTGCCCCGTCCGATTCCGCCGCCGCGTCGTCATAGTCGTAGAGCAGGATGAGATCGACGTCGGAGCCGGCGGTCAGCTCGAAACTACCGAGCTTGCCGAGCCCGAGCAGCGCCACACGCCCGCCGGGAAACGCGCCATGCGTCGCCCTCACCTCGGTCTCCACCGCCTCCAGCGCGGCGGCGATGGTCAGATCCGCCAGATGGGTGAAAGCCCGCGCAGCCATGTCGCCGTTGATCGCGCCGGTCAGCAGGCGGATGCCGATGAGAAAACGCTGCTCGGCTGCGAAGATGCGCAGGCGATCCAGCGTTTCCTCGTAGTGACGGCTGCCGGAGAGGAATTGTCGCATCCGCTCGGTTAAAAGCTCGCGGGTCGGCAATTGCGACAGCAGGCCGGGATCGAGCATCCCGTCAAAGACATGCGGTCGCGCCGCGATGATATCGGCCAGACGTGGCGCGGAGGCCATGATGGTGACGATCAGCGACAGCAATGCGGGATTGTTGCCCAGCAGCGAGAAAAGCTGGATGCCGGCCGGCAATCCAGCCAGAAACGCATCGAAGCGCAAAAAGGCCTCGTCGGCGCGCTTGTTCTCGCCAAAAGCCTTCAGCAGGTCCGGCATCAGCTCCGTCAGCCGCTCGCGCGCCTCAACCGATTGCGTGGCGCGGTAGCGGCCGTAATGCCAGGTGCGCACCACGCGCGAAATATCCGCCGGTCGCTCGAAACCGAGCTTTTGCAGCGTCTTCAGCGTGTCGGGGTCGTCGTTCTGGCCGGTGAAAACCAGATTGCCGGCTTCGCCCGAGAGTTTCGCTTCCTGCTCGAAGAGGTCGGCATAGCGCCGCTCGACCGTCTTCAGAATCTCGGAGAGCGCCTGCGAAAAGGCTCCAGTATCGGCAAAGCCGAGCATCAGCGCGATGCGCTTCAACTCGGCATCGGTTTCGGGCAGCAGGTGGCTCTGCTCGTCGCGCACCATCTGGATGCGGTGCTCGACATCACGCAGGAACCAGTAGCAGCGGATCAGTTCCTCACAAGTGGTCTCGTCGATCCATTTGGCGCGGGTCAGTTCGCACAGCGCCTCCTGCGTCGCCTTGCAGCGCAGAGAGGGCATGCGGCCGCCGGCGATGAGCTGCTGCGTCTGGGCGAAGAATTCGATCTCGCGAATGCCGCCGCGCCCCAGCTTGACGTTGTGGCCCTTCACGGCGATGGCGCCGTGGCCCTTGTGAGCGTGGATCTGCCGCTTGATCGAATGGATATCGGCAATCGCAGCATAGTCGAGATATTTGCGGAAGACGAAGGGCGTCAGGTCGCGCAAAAATGCTTCGCCCGCCGTGAGATCGCCGGCCACGGGCCGCGCCTTGATATAGGCGGCGCGTTCCCAGTTCTGGCCGCGCCCCTCGTAATAGATCATCGCCGCCTCGACCGGGATCGCCAGCGGCGTCGAGCCGGGATCGGGCCGCAGGCGCAAATCGGCGCGGAAGACGTAACCGTCTGCGGTGCGCTCCTGCATGATGCGCAGCAGTCGCCGCATCATACGGGCGAAAACCTCGCTCGATTCCTCGGGATCGGCGACGATGCCGGCGGACAGCTCGAAGAAGACGACGAGGTCGATATCCGAGGAATAATTCAGTTCGCGGGCGCCGAGCTTGCCCATGCCGAGCACGATCAGGCCGCTGCCCTTGCTGGGCGTGGCCGTATCGGCAAGCTTCAGCTTGCCCGCGTGGTGGCCGGCGAGCAGCAGGTGATCGACGGCGGCGGAAACACAGGCCTCGGCGAGCCGGCTAAGCCAGGCCGTCGTCTGACGCGCATCGAACAGGCGGGCGAGATCGGCAAGACCGGTGACCAGGGACACCTTGCGTTTGGCGATGCGCAGCCGGGTCATCACCTCGGCCTCGCTCGGCGAAACGCCGTCCTCCGGCTGCCAGGCGGCGCGCGCGGCCTCGACGGTACCTGCCAGTACCTCCTCCACCGGCCGCGACAGGGCCTCGACGAGCAGGGTCGGGTGGGTGACGGCGATATCGCGGAAGAAGGGCGAGAGCGTCAGCGCGGCGGCCAGGAAGTCCCGGAAATCGGGATGGCCGGCAAAGGCTTCGGCAATCGCCGGCTCGGCCTTGGCCATGTCCTTCAACTCGGCGTTCACAGCCTTCAGTTCGGATTGGTTCAGGGGTTTCAGCACCCCCGGCGCCACATCGACGAGGCGTGAAACCTTCTCTTCTGCCATCATGCAAAATCCTCCGCCATATCCCATTTAACGCAGGACGGTGAAAAGCGGAAACCACGCGGCACGGTTTTGCAGGCCAAAATGCACGGCGTCAGGCCGCTGGCGGCGGGAAAATCATCGTGACGGTCAGGCCGCGCCCCGCTTCGCGCGCCGGATCGGTATCGCTCAGCTCCAAGCGGCCGGAATGCAGCTCCATGACGGCCTCGACCAGCGACAGGCCGAGACCGGTCCCCGGCTTGGAGCGGCTTTCATCGAGGCGCACGAAACGCTTGAGCACATCCTCGCGCCGATCGGCGGGAATCCCCGGGCCATGATCGGCGACGGCGATACAGATGCCGTCGTCGCGGCGCTTGAGCGCGACCGCGATACGCGGCTCGCTCGTACAATCCGACGAGTATTTCACGGCATTGTCGACAAGGTTGAAGATCGCCTGACCGATCAGTTCGCGGTTTCCATGCACGACGATGCCGTCGGCAATGTCGGTGGCAAGCGCCATGCCCGCCTCTTCGGCCACGGGCTCGTAAAGCTCGGCGCTGTCGGTGACGATGGCCGAGAGATCGATATCCGACATTTCCGCCGCCACGGAACCGGCCTCGACGCGGGAAATCATCAGCAGCGCATTGAAGGTGCGGATCAACTGGTCGGATTCGGCGATAATGCCTTCCAGCCCGGCGCGCCGCGCCTCCTGCGACGGTTGGTCGAGCGCGTCGGCCGCCTTGTTGCGCAGGCGCGTCAGCGGTGTCTTGAGGTCATGAGCGATGTTGTCGGAAACCTGGCGCAGGCCCTCGTTGAGCTTCTCGATGCGGCCGAGCATGGCGTTCAACGATTCCGACATGCGGTCGAATTCATCGCCCGAGCCGCCGACCGGCAGACGCTGCGACAGGTCGCCGGCCATGATCTTGGTGCTGGCCGCCGACATGCGGTCGATGCGTTTCAGGGCGTTGCGGCCGATGCCGAACCAGATGACCAGCGCCCCCAGCCCCATGATGCCGAGCGCCACCATCAGGGCGCGGCGCACCAGCAGCCGCAATTTCTGCGGCTCGCCGAGATCGCGGCCGATCAGAACCCGCAGGCCGTTGTCGAGAACGAAGACATGGGCGTTGGCCTGATGCGGCACCGGCGAACCGCTTTCGGAATAACGCTCATACTGGAAGGGCAGCGTCGTCCAGCCCTCCTCGTCGAAGACGCCCGCCTGCACCGAAGCGACGTTGCCGGCGAGGATCTCGCCGGACGGGCTGGCAATGACATAGAGATTGGCGCCCGGCTGGCGCGAACGGCGCTCCATCAGCCGCAACATGCCGTTCAGCCCGGCGCGGTTATAGGCGCGCTGGACATCGGTCACCTCCTGCTCCAGCGTCTCGCGCGTCTGCTGGCTGAGGATGCGCTCGGAAAGCGCTGTCACGTAGAAAACGAGAAAGGCGGCGCAGAGCGCGAACAGCACGATATAGAGCGCCGACAGGCGGACGGCGGTCGATTTGAAGACAACGCGGAAAGGATTCATGCCACGGGCGCCCTGATGGTTCACCCCTCGTCCTTGATCATATAGCCGGCGCCGCGAATGGTCTTCAGCAGCGGCTGGTCGAAATCCTTCTCGATCTTGGAGCGCAAGCGCGAGACATGCACGTCGATGACGTTGGTCTGCGGGTCGAAGTGATAATCCCAGACATTTTCGAGCAGCATGGTACGGGTCACCACCTGCCCGGCATTGCGCATCAGATACTCCAGCAGGCGGAATTCGCGCGGCTGCAGCAGGATCTCCTTGCCGGCGCGGCGCACCTCATGCGACAGCCGGTCGAGTTCGAGGTCGCCGACGCGGTAGACCATGTCCTGCTCCGGTGCGCCCTTGCGGCGGCCGAGCACCTCGACGCGGGCGAGAAGCTCGCTGAAGGCATAGGGCTTCGGCAGGTAATCGTCGCCGCCGGCGCGCAGGCCCGTGACGCGGTCGTCCACCTGTCCCAAAGCCGAGAGGATCAGCACCGGCGTATGGATGCCCTTGCGGCGCAATTCGCTGATCACCGACAGGCCGTCGCGGCGCGGCAGCATGCGGTCGATGATCATCACGTCATAGGTGTTTTCGCTGCCCATGAACAGGCCGCTTTCGCCGTCGCTGGCATGGTCGACGACGATCCCCGCCTCACGAAAGGCTTTTGTGAGGTAGGCAGCGGCTTCGAGGTCGTCTTCGATCACGAGAATCTTCATGGCCGGGACATTACCCTCACGTCCCAAGGCCGCACAACCCGCCTCGCGGGGCAATTCGGATGGTTGAATCGTGTCCATGCTCTTCTCCTCGATGCCGAAAGAAAAAGGGCCGCGCAGCCGATTCCAGACTGCGCGACCCCGGCTTTGCCTGTTGCGAGGGGTCAGCCCTGATCGATCGAAAGCGCCATGAAGCGGTTGCCGCTGCTGGATTCGATCTGGAACAGGGCCTTCTTGCGCCCGTCTTTGGCGGCCTGCTCAAGAACCTTCTGGACATCGGCGGCCGAAGACACTTCCTGATTGTTGACGGAGGTTATCTTCTCGCCTTCCTTCAGGCCCTTGTCGGCGGCGTCGGAGTCCGGATCGACGGCGGTCACGGTCACGCCCTTGCCGTCCTCGGAAGGCGACAGCGTCAGGCCGAGCGCGGAAAGCTCCTTGCCGCCGGTGTCGTCGCCCTGATCAGGGGTTTCGGTCGGGGCCTGTTTGTTGTCGGCCGGCAGCGTGCCGAGCGTGACGGTGGTCGAGGTCGCCTTGCCGTCACGCCACAGCGAGACTTCGACCTTGGAACCCGGCGGGAAGGCGGCGATGCGGCGGGCGAGATCGCGCGGATCCTTGACCGGTTCGCCGTTGACGGCGGTGACCACGTCACCCTTCTTGATGCCGGCCTTCAGGCCCGGAGAATCCTCCTGCGGAGCTGTAACGAGCGCGCCGCTGGCTTCGGAGAGGCCGAGCGATTCGGCGATATCCTTGCTGACCGGCTGGATCTGCACGCCGAGCCAGCCGCGATCGACCTTGCCGTCCTTCATCAGGTCGGCGACCACGTCCTTGGCGACGGTGGCGGGGATTGCGAAGGCGATGCCGACATTACCGCCTGAGGGCGAGAAGATCGCGGTATTGATGCCGACGACTTCACCGCTCAGGTTGAAGGTCGGGCCGCCCGAATTGCCGCGGTTCACCGCCGCGTCCACCTGGATGTAATCGTCATAGGGGCCGGAGCCGATATCGCGGCCACGGGCCGAGATGATGCCGGCCGTGACGGTGCCACCGAGGCCGAAAGGATTGCCGACGGCAACCACCCAGTCGCCAACCCGCACCTTGTTGTCGTCAGCCCATTTCACATAGGTGAACTTGCGCTTGTCGTCGACTTTCAGCACGGCAAGATCGGTGCGGCTATCCTTGCCGATCAGCTTGGCATCCAGCTCGGTGCCGTCGTTCATCACGACCGTATAGGCTGCGCCATCGGAAACGACGTGATTGTTGGTGACGAGATAGCCGTCCTCGGAAATGAAGAAGCCGGAGCCTTGCGCGGTTGGGCGCAGATGGCCCTTGCCGGGGCCCTTGCGCGGCCGCTCGGCGCGATTGCCGGGGCCGTTCGGGCCGCCGAAATCACGGAAGAAGCGCTTCAGCGGATGGTCGTCCGGCAGTTCGTCGAAACCGCGACCGCCGAAGTTGAAGCTGAAGCCGCTTTCGTCGTTGGCGGTGTTCTGAACGTTGGACTGGACGCGCACCGAAACGACGGCCGGGGAAACCGCCTCGACCACATTGGCGAAGCTCGGAACCTGCGGCGCGGTGACTTCGACCGGCGCTGCGAAACTGTTGTGAATCGTCGAGGGAACGCCCGTGGAGAGCATCACGGCGGCAAGACCGGCAACGGTCGTCGCCTTCAGCAGGGTCTTGGTGGAGGGTTTGCCTTTGTTGAACATGCCTGGTCGCTTTCCTTCATCTCTTCGCCCCCGTTGCGGGCGAATTCATTCGATGCAGAAGATATAGGAAGACGTACCTTACAAAGAACTGTCCGGCCGATGAATTTTTGGTAATGTCGGCCGGCTTATTCCTTCAGAAGGCGATCCAGCGCCGCCTGTTCCTCGTCGCTGAGTTTCCGGCCGGTCGGACGGGCGACGCGGGAGCGGGCATACACCGCCATGGCGATGGCGCCGATGACGAACAGCGCAATCGGCGCGCCCCACAGAAGATAGGTATGGGCGCTCAGCCGCGGCTTCAGCAGCACGAATTCGCCGTAACGCGACACAACGTAATCGATTACCTGCTGGTCGCTGTCGCCGCCGGTGATGCGCTCGCGCACCAGCAGGCGCAGGTCGCGCGCAAGCTCGGCATTGGAATCGTCGATCGACTGGTTCTGGCAGACCATGCAGCGCAGTTGCGACGACAGCGCCCTTGCGCGGGCCTCCAGGGCCGGATCGGCGAGGATTTCATCCGGATTGACGGCCAGCGCCGGCAGGGCCGAGAGGCAGAGAAGCAGCGCAAGGACGAGCCGGCGGATCATTCGGCAGGCTCCAGCGCCGGACCTGCGGGGCGCGCACGGCGGCTGGGCGCCCCGACCCGCAGGCGGCGATCGCTGAGCGAGACGAAACCGCCAAGCATCATCACCAGCGCGCCTCCCCAGATGCACAGGATGTAGGGCTTCCACCAGATCCGCACGACGATACCGCCATCGGCCATCAAGTCGCCGAGCGACACATAGACCTGGCTCAGGCCGAAGGTGACGATGCCGGCTTCCGTAGTCGGCATGCGGCGCGCCGTGTAGAGGCGCTTCGAAGACCAGACGTCGGCCTTGACCGTGCCGCCACGGCGGATGGTGAAATGGCCGCGATCCTCTGTGTAGTTCGGGCCGACAGCCGATTTCATGCCGTCGAAGGTGAGGCTATAGCCTCCGGCGGGAACGCTCATGCCCGGCTTCATCTCCACCACATGCTCAGTCTCGAAGGCAGTGACGGCGACGATGCCGAGGACGGTGATGCCGAGGCCCATATGCGCCAGCGCCGTGCCGAAGGCCGAACGTGGCAGGCCGGCCAGTCGCCGCAAGCCGATCGAGGTCGACAGCCTGCCGAAGCCGGCACGCAGCCACAGATCGGTCAAGGCCCCGAAGACGAGGAACAGGCCGGCGGCAAGTCCGAAGACGGCCATGACCGGTCCGCCATATTGATCGTAATAAAAGACCAGCGCCACGGCGAAGGACAGGCCGGCGGCCACGAACAGGCGTTGCAGCGCGCCGAGCAGGTCGGCGCGCTTCCACGCCAGCAGCGGCCCGAAGGGGACGGCGAGCAGCAGCGGCACCATCAGCAGCCCGAAGGTCAGGTTGAAGAATGGCGGGCCGACGGAGATCTTCTCGCCGGTCAGCGCCTCCAGAAGCAGCGGATAGAGCGTGCCGATCAGCACCGTCGCGGTCGAGACGGTCAGGATGAGATTGTTGAGCACCAACGCGCCCTCGCGCGAAATCGGCGCAAACAGCCCGCCGGCATTCAGCATCGGCGCGCGGAAGGCAAACAGCGACAGCGCCCCGCCGATGAAGATCACCAGGATGGCGAGGATGAAGACGCCGCGCGTCGGATCGGTGGCGAAGGCATGAACAGAGGTCAGCACGCCGGAACGGACGAGGAAGGTGCCAAGCAGCGACAGCGAGAAGGTCAGGATCGCCAGTAGAATGGTCCAGATCTTCAGCGCCTCGCGCTTCTCCATCACCAGCGCCGAATGCAACAGCGCCGTGCCGGCGAGCCAGGGCATGAAAGAGGCGTTTTCGACCGGATCCCAGAACCACCAGCCGCCCCAGCCGAGCTCGTAGTAAGCCCAGTAGGAGCCCATGGCGATGCCGGCGGTGAGGAAGGTCCAGGCAGCCAGCGTCCATGGCCGCACCCAGCGCGCCCAGGCGGCATCGATACGGCCCTCGATCAATGCCGCGATGGCGAAGGAGAAGCAGACGGAAAAGCCGACATAGCCGAGATAGAGCAGCGGCGGATGGATGGCGAGGCCGACATCCTGCAGCACAGGATTGAGATCCTGCCCTTCCGCCGGCGCCGGGCTGAGGCGCTGGAACGGGTTGGAGGTCAGCAGGATGAACAGTGCGAAAGCCGCCGAAATCCAGCCCTGCACCGAGAGCGCGTCGGCGCGCAGCCGGTCCGGCAGGTTGCGCCCGAACAGCGCCACCAGCGCGCTGAACAGCGTCAGGATCAGCAGCCAGAGCAGCATCGATCCCTCGTGATTGCCCCAGACACCGGAGATCTTGTACAGGGTCGGCACCAGCGAATGCGAGTTTTCCCAGACATTGCGCACGGAAAAATCCGACACCAGATGCGCATGCGCCAGCACGCCGAAGGAAAACGCCACCAGCGCGAACAGCACGACGGCGGCGACGGAGCCGATATCCATCAGCGCCTGATCGTTGCGGCGCGCGCCCCACATCGGCAGGATGGAAAGCAGGATGGCGACGGCAAGCGCCAGGACGAGGGCGTAGTGACCGAGTTCGACGCTCATTGGGTCTGCTCCTGCCCGGCCCAGACGCCCTTTTCCTTCAGGCGGTCGGCAACTTCTTTCGGCATGTAGTTCTCGTCATGCTTGGCAAGCACTGAATCGGCCTGGAAAACGTCGCTGCCCGGCTCGAACTTGCCTTCGGTGACCACGCCCTGCCCTTCGCGGAACAGGTCCGGCAGCAGGCCGGTATAGGTGACCTTCACCGTACCCTCGCCATCTGTGACCGAAAAGGCGACGGTCGAGCCATTGCCGCGCACGACCGAGCCCTCGCCGACGAGACCGCCGAGGCGGATGCGGGTTTCCGGCGGCACCGGCGTGTTCGCCAGGTCGGCCGGCATGTAGAAATAGGCGATCGACTGGCTGAAGGCATAGAGGACCAGCATGGCGGCGACGGCGATGAATCCCATCCCGGCGGCGATCACGGCAAGGCGCTTCTGCTTGCGGGTCATTGGCTGGCTCCTGCGGTGGAAAGGCCGAGTTCGGCGGCGAGCGCCAGCAACTGCTTGCCCCCGGCGCTGTCGGCGGGGAAGACGGCAAGGCCGCGCTTCAGCGCCTCGCCCGCCTTGTCCGGCTGCTTGAGAACGGTGTAGGAGCGCACCAGCCGCAGCCAGCCTTCGATGTTGTTCGGGTCTTCGGCAAGTTTTGCATCGAGGCCGGCGACCATGCCTTCGATCATCTGCGTGCGGTCGTCGCTCGACATGGCCTGAGCATCCGCCACCTGCTGCTCGGTAGGATCGCCGGGCGCGATCGCCACGGGCGGGCCGCTGTTCAAGGTGATGTGCTGCTTCACCAGCGACAGCCAGGGCGCATTGGCCGGCGAGTCCTTGAGGATCGCCTCGAAATCGCCCTTGGCATCGGGATATTGCCCGGCCTGTTCCTTACCCAGAGCTATGTAGAAGCGGGTGCGAAAATTCTGCGGCTCCAGCTTCAGGGCCGCTTCGAACGTGGCGCGCGCATCGGCGGTCACGACGCCATCGGCAGCGGCGACCAGCGTCTCGCCAAGGCCGTTCAGGCGCTCGGCGCTCGGTCCGATCAGGCGGATGGCATTGCGATAGGCCATTTCGGCGTCGCCAAGGCGCATGTTGCGGACATAGATCGGCGCCAGCAAATCCCAGCCGGCGCCGTCATCCGGATTCTTGGCCAGATGCTGTTCGGCCTTGACGATCAGGATGCCGACATCGTTGCCGGGATTGTCGAGGCGCGCCTGCAGCGGCTGTGCGGGAAGCTCCGGACTGCCGGTATCGAGATAGATACCGAGCCCGATTGCGGGAAGACAGAGAATGACGAGAATTTCCGCCACGCGACGACGGCGGGCGGAGGGGTTTGCCGGATCGCCGGCCGCGACACCGCCGGAAACCGCCAGCAAACGGCGAGCGATCTCGGCCCTGGCGTATTCGGCTTCGCCGTCGGTGATCAATCCCTGCTGGCGGTCGCGGTCCAGTTCGCGGAGCTGGTCGCGATAGACGGCGGCCTCGCCGGCGCGGTCGTCGGCGCCCGCATGCGCGCCGCGCAGCAGAGGGTAGAGCAGCGCGGCCGCGACGGCCGCCGTGAGGATCGCGACAAATATCCAGAATAGCATAGCGCCCAATTACTGTACCCGCCCGGTCATTCCAACAGGCAAACGCGCCGCTCACGCGGATTTGTGTTCTGAAGCGTTTCCGCTTTCTTCAAATCGCGAAAACGCGCATGTTTCCCGCATAGGCCGTAGCCGCAAAGGACGCAGCGTACATTGCTTTAAGTCAAAGGCGACCAGCTTCCGTTGGCGTTGCGGCAGGCCGCACCGCGCGCCACCGCCTGCCGGTCTTCCAGCTTCAGCGTATGAGTATATTGCCGGCAATTCTGTGACCCGACCTGATAGGGCGCGGCCGCAACCACCTCGCCGCTGACGCCGCGGCCGCTCCAGGCGACCGGCTGGCCGCCGGGGGCGGCTTCCAGCGCCCGGTATTCGGCCTCGAGCGCCCGCTGACGGTCGGACGTGCTGAGCGTCACGCCGCTGCGGCCGACGATACCGCCCTGCAGGGCAGTGATGAAGGCGGTCGAGCCGGGCGCCGAAGCCACCGCCGGCGTCGGGGCGATGCTGCCCGTTCCGGTTGTCTTGCAGCCGGCAAGGGCTATCGTCGCGACGAGCGCGGCAAGGGTGAGGCAACGCGTGGAAACATGCATGGAATCAAACCAGTATTTGCGCTCGGCAATCGTCAAATCAAGTTCCTTGCACTGGTGAGGGCTTCGCGTGGCGTCATTGTGACCGTCCGCCTTTTTTGACATCGCAATCGACCTCACGCAATGTCCTTTGTCACGGCGGGTAAAATTAGCCGCGCCTTCAGCCCGCCCGAGGCACCGCGCGACAGGTCGATCAGCCCGTGATATTCCGAGGTGATCTCGCGCACGATCGACAGGCCGAGGCCGGTGCCGGGCTTGCTTTCGTCCAGCCGCCGGCCGCGTTTCATCGCCTCGCGGATCTGATCGGCATCGAGGCCGGGGCCGTCATCCTCGACGGTCAGCTCCACCCAGGACTTTCGCGCAGGGTCGGCGCCCTTGACGTCGGCCGGGGCGGCATTGGCGGTGATGACCACACGCCGCTCGGCAAAACGGGCGGCGTTTTCCAGGAGATTGCCGACGGTTTCCTCGACATCCTGCTGTTCCATCGCCAGCGAAAGGTGCGGCGGGTCGATGACCAGCTCGAATTCCTTGTCCGCGTTCAATCGACGCATGACACGCACCAGCCGTTCCAGGGCGGGCTCCGCCTCGGTGCGCGCCAGCACCGAATCGCGCTGGGCGGCGATGCGGGCGCGATTGAGATAGGATTGCACCTGCCCCTGCATGGCCTCGGCCTGATGGCGCACCAGTTCGCCATGCTGGCGGTCGAGCACGCGCGCCTCGTTGAGAAGCACGGCGATCGGCGTCTTCAGCGAATGGGCGAGATTGCCGACCTGCATGCGGGCGCGTTCGACGATGCGGCGGTTGCTGTCGATCAGCGCATTGATCTCGTTGGCCAGCGGCTGGATTTCGCGAGGAAATTCGCCCTGCAGCCGCTCCGCCTCGCCGCCGCGAATATGTTCGAGGGCCGCGCGCGCGTGATCGAGCGGTTTCAGACCGTAGAGAATGGCCAGCGCATTGACGATCAGGCTACCGAAGCCGAACACGGCCAGCGCCAGATACAGGCTGTTGTCGAAGGCGGCGATATCATTCTCCACGACGGCGAGATTGCCGCTGACGCGAAAGCGCGCCGCGCGGCCCTCCTGATCGAGCACCACCTCGGTCTCGGCGACCTGGATACGATTGCCGTTGCCGTCGTCGAGCGTGTAGAAACGCTCGTAATTGCTGTCGAACGGCACCTCGGCGACCGAGGGCACCTTGAGGTTGGACAGGCCCAGCGACGAGGACACCAACGGCCCGGTGGAAAAGGTGCCGAGCGGCTCGATGATCCAGTACCAGCCGCTTTTCGGTTGCGAGAAGCGCAGGTCGCCGAGCTGGGGATTGCCCGCCAGCGTGCTGTTCTCGCCGATCGAGATCGAGTTGACGACGTTGTAGAGCTGGGCGCGCAGCAGATCCTGAAAGCCCCGGTCGGCGCTTTCGCGGTACAATGTCGAGATGACCACCGCAATCGCCACCAGCGCCACCGCCGACCACAGGGTGGCGAGCAGCAGCACGCGGGCGGTGAGAGAACGAGCACCGAAGGTCATTTCCGTCGCAACGCCCCCGCGCGTCCTGAAGAATTCATTTTTGTTCTATTGCATTACCGAGCGGAACCCGCGTTCCGCATTTTTCCCGGAATGCTCGTTACTTTGCCGCGCCCGGCGCCTGCATGCGATAGCCGAGGCCGCGCACCGTCTCGATGAGATCGACGCCCATCTTCTTGCGCAGGCGGCCGACGAAAACTTCGATCGTATTGGAATCGCGGTCGAAATCCTGATCGTACATATGCTCGACCAACGCCGTGCGCGACACCACCTCGCCCATGTGATGCATGAGATAGGAGAGCAGCCGGAACTCGTGCGAGGTGAGCTTGAGCTGGGCGCCGTTGACCGAGGCCTTGGAGGTCTTGGTATCGAGTCGCACCGGCCCGCAGACGATCTCGGAGGAGGCGTGGCCGGCGGCGCGGCGGATGAGCGCGCGGATGCGGGCCAGCACTTCCTCGACATGGAAGGGCTTGGCGACGTAATCGTCGGCGCCGGCGTCGATGCCGGCCACCTTGTCGCTCCAGCGGTCGCGGGCGGTCAGGATCAACACCGGCATGGTCCGGCCCTGCGCGCGCCATTTTTCGAGGACGGTGATGCCGTCCATTTCCGGCAGGCCGATATCGAGGATGACGGCGTCATAGGGCTCGGAATCGCCGAGATAATGGCCCTCCTCGCCGTCGAAGGCCTGGTCGACGACATAGCCGGCCTCCTTCAGCGCATCCGCCAGCTGACGGTTCAGCGTCGCATCGTCTTCGACCACAAGAATTCGCATGTCCGCAGGTCACTCCATCGAAAGTTTCAAACAGGCATGGCCTGCTTACATCGGAACCTTGACGCGGACCTTGCGCGGCCGTTCGCTGCCATTGCCCTGGATCAGCACGGTGATGACGCAGGAATCGCCGGAGGGCTGGGCGGACAGAAGCTGGCCGCCGGTTTCGGCCACGACCTGCTCGGCCGCCGCCGCGCAGTCACCGGTAACGTCCACCAGTATGCTCATGCCGTTATCCTGCGGAGCCGCCGCCGAAAGCCCGGCGGCCAGGGTTGCTAAGATCGCCGGAGATGCCATCGCCTCTACTTCCACTGAAAACGCGTCGATACCAGTCGAAAAACCCGTCGCATCCGGCACAGCCGCATGCGACGACACTTCAAGTTTTTCACGAAATCACGGCGGTATCACAAGCCCGTATCACGCTTTTGCGCGCCATGTTCCATAGTGCATACTTAACCAACCCCGCCTGAATGGCAAATGAATGGGCCGTTTTCCTGTCATTCCCGCCGGCTTTGGCCGATGGCGTGACGGGCGGAAATCCGCCCGTAAACCGCCAGCAGCGCGCCCGCCGCCCCGCAGAAGGCAACGAGCTGATCAGCCAGCGCCCCCTGCTCCTCCACCCCGATCTCGACGCCGGCGAGATGCAGCAGCGAGGCGAGAATGGCAAGTGCCGCGCCCCAGACGGTCTTGGAAAGATACCATGGCTTCGATTCGTTCATGTCGCGTCTCCCTTCAAATTAGAGTGAAACCATTTTTTCCGCCGCATCCCCGAGCGGCACCCGGCGCCCCATCTGGCGAATGCGCAGCGACAGCGCCGCCTGCGGCCCGCCGAAATCCGCCGCCTCGAATGCCGACGGATAATTGTAGACCGGAGCGGTCACTTCGACGCTGCGGCGCACGAGCGATCCATCGAGGATCTCGACCCGGTAACGCTCCTCCGGCTCGTCGAGCGCGATATCGGCCGCATCCCAGTCGTCGGCGTCGTATCGCCCGCGCCGCACCCAGGTGAAGCGGATGTCGCCGCCGGCCAGACGCCGGCCGCTCAGATGCACCGGCGCCAGCGGCGTTTCGGCGCGAATGCCGCCGGCAAAGGCCTGCGGCGCGGTCGCGCCCTGCCCGCCCGCGGCTTCCGCAATCCAGTTCAACGACAGGCCGATCTCTTCCGCCATCAGCCCGAGCGGCCGGACGGCCGAATCGAGGAAAACGACGCGGGCTCCCGCTTCCGCGCCTGCCCGCATCGCCACATCGCTGCCGCCCAGCCCGCGCAGCAGGCCTGTGAGACGCCAGCGGCCGGGGGCGATTTCCTCGCCCGCGCTGTAGCAGAGCACTTCCCAGCCGCCATCGCGGCACCGCACCGCGAGACGGTTTTCGCCCGCCAGCACGGCGGCACGGGCAGCACTCGCCGCCGCGCCAAAGGGCAGGTCGACGGTCAGGCTGTTCGTCCGGTCGAAACGCCCGAGCACGCCCGGCGACAACGCCGCCTGCAGGCTGCCGATCCGCGCCGGACGCTCCAGCGCCGCGTGTGGCCGAAACCCTTCCGTTCCCGCCGAAGACGACAACACGCTGCGCCGGAACGGCTTCGCATAGAGCGCGGCGCGGGCGAAATCGCCGGAGGGGCCGCCCTCGAAATGCGGCAGATCGAGAAAGACCAGCAACGGCGCGAAGGGAAAGACCCCGCCCCCACCCGGCGCCGGCTCGTCCTGTGGCGAGGGTGGGCGCGTGGCGGTGGAGGCGGCGAAGGCGCGGGCTTCCACGTGCCGCGTTTTGCCGTCCTCGATGCGGGTGACGAGGAAACGCCCGCCCGGCCCGGCCGGCAGTTCCACCGCATCGCCGGTCTGGAGATCGAGATCAAAGGGCGCGAGATCGAACCTGACCGAGCGGCGAGCGACGAACTGGTCGCGCAGCAAGGCTTCCGCCCCCGCCAGCGCCATCTCCTTGGCAAGGCTGGCGGCGAGATCGCAGCGCAGCACCCGGTCGTTGGTAACCGCCACCCGGCGCGAGCGGCTGCTTGCCTGCTCATAATCGAGGAACTGGTCGTAAAATCCGATGATCGCCTCGCCGGCATGATCGGCGTCATGATTGCGGTTTTCCGTCCAGAGGGGCTGGCCATCGATGTCGGCCAGCACGTCGATCACTTTGGCCGGTCGGCTCGCCTTCAGCCGCGAACGAAACCGCAGGATGGGCCCATCCTCGTAAGCATCGACCTGGAAGGCGAGCATCAGCGGCTCGATCAGCGCCCGCGCCGAAGCGATCTCGCCCTGCACATAGCCTGGAAGATCGCCGCTGACCTCCTCGACGTCAAAAGCGAAAAAGCCATGATCGCGCAGGACGGCGGCGATGACCTCCGCCAGCGTTCCGGCCCCGAGACGGCCGTTCATCCAGTGGCCGGTCGTCCAGTTGCTACCATCGCTCCACACCTTCTTTTCCTGCGGGAAAGCCGGGAACGGCCGCGCATCCCAGGTCCAGACGAAGGACTTCGACGCATCCAGCATCCCGGCCGGCGCGTCCGCCCCCGTCCAGTGATCGTGATGGGCCTCCAGAAACCGGCGCTGCATGCTGTCGAGCCGCATCCAGTTGGAGAAATAGGGCGCAAAACTCTCCGAGGATTTCGGATCGACGAAAACATTCGGCTGGTTCGCACCCTTGTCGATGGCCGGGCAGCCGAGTTCGGTCAGCCATACCGGCTTCATGCCCGCAAGCCATGCGGTTGGCGTTCCCGCCTCCGCGCCGCCGATACGGTCATAATGCCGGTTCGACCACCAGCCATGGATGTCCTTGTAACGGAAGACCCAGGGCTTTGCCGCGAGACCATCGGTGATCGGGCTGCGCAGCCTGGCCTTGCGGTCGGCGTCGCTGGCGTAGTACCAGTCGAACCCCTCGCCCGAGGCCACCGCTGCCTTCAGCGACACCGGATCGTCGGCCGTGCGCGCGCCATCCGGGTTTTCCGCCAAGAGATCGGCGTCGCGCCAATCGGAGAGCGGCATGTAATTGTCGATCCCGACCGCATCGATGGCCGGCGAGGCCCAGAGCGGATCGAGATGGAAATAAACGTCGCCGCTGCCATCCTGCGGGTGATAACCGAAATATTCGGTCCAGTCGGCGCCGTAGGTCAGCTTCGCCGCCGGCCCCAGCAGGCCGCGCACTTCGCCGGCCAGCGTCACCAGCGCCTGCACGAAAGGAAAGGCATTGGTCTCGTCGCGCAATTGCGTCAGCCCGCGCAATTCCGAGCCGATGATGAAACCATCGACCCCGCCGACCGCTTTTGCAAGGTGGGCATAATGCAGCACCAGCCGGCGATAGCCTTGCGCCGTCCCGGTATGGGTGACTTCCGTCCCCATGACCGTGAAATCCCCGACCGCCGTATCGCCGCAAAAGGCGGAAACCGCCGTGCGGATGGCCGCACTTCGATCCGGCGAGCCCGGCCGGCCTGGCGCGGGATGACAGGTGATGCGCCCGCGCCAGGGATAGACCGCCTGCTCCGCCCCGCCATGCGGATCGGGCAGGCCATTGCCGAGCGGCACGTCCATCATCAGGAAGGGATAGAGAAACACCTTCAGGCCGCGCGCCTTGAGATCGGCGATGGCCGTCACGACGCTGGCGTCGTTGGGCGTGCCGCCATAGGCTGGCCCGCCATTGCTGGTGCTGATCAGATGCGCATCGCTGCGCGGAATGCCGGAGACGATCCACGGAATGCTTTCTTCCTCGCGCCCCAGTGTCTCGACGCCCGGCAGGATGCGGCAATGTCCCGCCCGCAAATCCGTGCCGAACCAGGAGACGACCAACGCCACGCTTTCCAGATTTGGGCAGACAGCCGTCAATTCGTCGATGGAGGCGGCCCAGTCCGTCGCATGCGTGAGGTTATGGCGGTTCATGGTGCGGACACTGCCCGGCCCGAGGCTTTCGGTCACCTGCACGGTGGAATAGCCATGCTCGGTCGATCCCGGAATAACGGTGATCGCCCGGATCTGGCTTTCGAGCCGACCGACGGTGCGCAGCACCTCGAACTGGAACAGCGGAATGCGGTTTCCGAAGGTGTCGAGCGGCAGCCGCTCGAAGACGACGTAGGCCAGCCCGCGATAGGCCGGCGCCTTGCCTGTCCCCTGCTTCGCCTCGATCAGCGGATCGGGCAGCTGGTCGCGGCTGCCGTTATGCACCCGCATCTCGATATTCGTCAGGTCGATCTCGCGCCCATCTGCCCAGACGCGGCGAACGCTGGCGATCTCGCCTTCGCACAGGCCGATGGCGAGATTGGCGTAATAGCGGAAATTTTCGACGCGCGGCCCCGTCGCCTTGCCGCCGGCGCGCTCGACGGACACCTCTTCCTCGAACCGCGTCGCCCAAATCAGCGTGCCGCCGATGCGGGCGGTGCCGTAGAGACGGTTGATGGAGGTGCCGTCATCGGCGCCGGGAATGCGCGCCGTCGCCAGACGCTGGCCGGAGATGGTGCGGGTGCCGTTGATCAGCGCCCGGTCGACGACATTGCCGGCGAGCGCCCCGGCGGCACGGCCGATGATCGCGCCGACCGGCCCGAAGACGCCGCCCAGCGCCGCACCCGCCGCCTGAAACAGAATGGTCGCCATTGGATCACCTCAAAGTTCGGGAAAGCGGAAGATGCCGGCGATGCGCCGGCGCCAGGAAGGCGTCAGCGGCGAGCGGATCACCGCCGCCTGCTCATAGGCATGGATGAAATGCGCCTCGCCGCAGAAGATGCCGGCATGCTTTGCCGCATAAGCCGCCCGCCAGCGGAAGATCAGCAGATCGCCGGCCTGCATCGCATCGACAGGCAGGAAATGCCGCCCGGCCGCTTCCAGCAGCCGCTCCTCGCCGCAGCGTTCCGCCCAATCGGGCGCGTAAGGCGTGGGCGGTTCCGGCTCGCTGCCATACAAATCCCGCCAGATGCCGCGCACGAGGCCCAGGCAATCGCAGCCGATGCCGCGCCGCGATCCCTGATGGCGATAGGGCGTGCCGATCCACATTTCGGCCACCGACAAAACTTTTTCGCCGACGCCGCTCATTCGAACAGCGCCCGCCCGTCATGCACGGTCTCGCCATCCGCATAGGAGTAGGCGAAATCCGAGCCTGGAATATGCGGAAATCCTTGGAAATTAAGCTGGTTGGCGAATTTCGCCCGGCAGGTGGAAAACGCCTTGTCGCAGCCCGCCGTGACCTCGAACGCCGCCCCTGACGTCACGGGGCGCGGCAGCGGCAGCCAGAAGGTCAGCGCCACCGCCCCTTCCTCAAGCCTGTGGTCGTCGATATCGAAGGACAAGCCGGAGAGTGGACCGCCCGTGAATTTCAAAACGCCGTAGCGGAAGAAGCCGGCCGCAAAACCGGAAATCCCCGAAACCCTCACCGTCTGGCCGTCAATGACAGCCGTCACCACGCCGCTGCCGCGATAGGCCGGGAGATCGACGCCGCAGCGCCGGTCGCCCAGCGTCGCGTCGCAACGTCGCCCATAGATGCGGCCCTGATCGCGTCCGAGCTTATGCGTAAAACTGCGCAATTCGGCGCGAAAATCGCCGTCGCTTCGGGTCACCTCGCCAATCTCCTGCACCCGCAGCAGCATGTGCTGCTCAGGCTTTGCCCAGTTGACGAGATAGACCTCCACCCGCGCCCCGTCGTAACGCCCGTCCGTCAGGTCGGCTTCGGTGATGGCCTCGCTGGAAAAACCGCCGGCGACGTCCGCGGTCGTCGCGGCCAGGCCGGCTTCGGACTCCGCATCGCTGGCGGAAAAGCCGCTGGCGGCGGCGAAATGCGTGGCGGCAAACATCAGGTCGCCGTCATGCTCGGTGAAGCCGAAGACGGTGCCGTCGCGGCGGATCACCCGCCAGGCATGGCAGAGCGTGGTCGCGCCCTCGGCGATATGGGCGGCAAGCGGGACCGGAATCTCTCTCATGGCGTGATCTCGATCAGGGGAATGGAAGGAATGCGGCCGGCCTTGAAGGATTGCAGGCTGATATCGATGCGGTCGGTGGCAAAGCGCACCGGCACGTCGAAGACGAACCCCGCCCGCACCGCCGCCCCCGCCGCCGGAGGCGTGGAGAAGACGACAACCCCAGTCGCCGGATCGCAGGCAAAATCCCAGGGCGGCGCCAGGCTGCCCGCGACGGAAACCACCACCGTCCCCGCCACCGGCTTGGCGATCACCCGCTCGACCCCGCCGCCGGCATCCGCATAGGTCTTGAGGAGCTGAAAGTCCGTCCGCGTCCCATCCCCGGTTCCCAGAAGCTGGTCCATCGCCGAAACGCTCTCCCCCGGCGGACACGACTTGTCATCGAACGGATCGCGAAACCGAAACCCGTAAAGCGCCCCGCTCCTCGCCTCGAAAAACGCCGCGACCTCATAGAGATCGTCGATGGAGCGCACCCCCGATCCCGCGTCGTAGGAGCGCCGCGCCCCACGCCAGCGCCGGTTGCGGCTTTCACGCCCATTGGTCAGATTGACGATATCCGTCCGCCGCTCCGGTCCGCCGCTGGTCGATAGCGACAGCCGCAGCGGAAACCGCACTTCATGAAATCCCGGCATGTTTCTTTCCTCAAATATTCCGCTGCCCTTTCCCGACGCTGCGGGCGAGCATGGCGGAGAGTTGGCCTTCGCTGCGGCGGAAGCTTTCGGCGTCGGGAGTGGTGATGTTGAAGACGATGCTGGTGCCGCCACCGGCAGCGGCGGCGACGCCGAGCGCGCCATCGGAACCGCGTTTCAGCGGCAGGATGGCCTCGGCGCCGGCCTCGCCCATCAGGCCATGCCCGCCTTCCATCGAAAAATAGGTCGGCGCGGAAACGATGCCGCCTTCGGCAAACGGCGTCACCCGGCCCGGCACGCCGCCGCGCGAAAAGGCGAAGAGCGAGCCAAGATTGCCGGCAAGGCCGGAGACGGCATTGCCGACCAGCCCTTCCAGCGGCTTCAGCCCGACCGAAAGCGCGATATCGGCAAGCCGTGTGCCGACGCCGCGCAAGATATCTTCAAGGCTCTTGCTGCCGCTGGCCGCCTGCCGCAACGCCCCGGATAGCACCGAGCCGAAGGCGCGCGAGCGGGTTTCGAGGTCGGTCAGAACCTCGCCAAGCGCCGAAGCATTGCGGGTCATGTCGTCGAGGGACTGGTCGTCCATGCTCATATCCTTTCAGGCCGGTCCGGAAACTGTCGCATCAGCGCGGTGAGCGCCTCGCGATCCGGCGCGCCCGAAGCGGGGGTCAAGCCGCCGGTGGCGGCGTGGAGCTCGCGGGGTGTCATCGCCCAGAAGCAGGCGGGATCGAGCCGCAACAGGCAGAGGCCGGCATGCATGGCCCTCTCCCAGGGAAAGGGCGTCGGCCGCGCCTCACCTGCCGCGGCGCTCAAGGGCGCGGCGGGGCAGCCTCCGTCTGTGGATCGAGAAACGTCGCGGTCAGGAGATCGCGGACGATGGCCGCGCAGCCGGCGATGCCACCCTCGATATCGGCCATCGCCACGTCGTCGTCGGACACCACATTGCCGCCGCCGCGAAGCCCGGCGCCGACGAGGCGGATGATGTCGACCGCCCGCAGCCGTCCGCTTTCGAAACGGGCGGCGAGATCGGCGAGATTATCGGCGGCAAAAGCTGTCTCCAGCTCCGCCAGCGCGCCCAGCGTCAGGCAGAGAATGCGGCGCTCGCCATCGATGACCGCCTCGACTTCGCCGCGCCGCCGGTTGGCGCGTCCCATGCCCACACCATGGTGCCCTGTCATCACAACGCTCCGAAGCTGATGGCGCCGGCGGATTCCAGCGCCAGCTCGAACTGCAGTTCGCCATTGTGCTGCCCGGAATATTCGAGAGCGGTGATCTGGAACGGGCCGGTCACCGTCCCGAAATCGGGAATGACGATCTGCCAGTCGAGGATCGTGCCGGCAAACAGCGCGGCTCGCAGCGTCGCGTCGGAGGCCGCATCCTTGAAGATGCCGGCGCCCGACAGCGTTGCGCGCTGCACACCGGCGCCGGCGAGAAGCTCGCGCCACCGCCCGGCGCTTTCCGCATCGGTGATGTCGACGGTCTCGGCATTGAAGCCGAGCCGCTTGGAGCGCAGGCCCGCCACCGTCTCGTAGGCGGAGCCGTTATGGACCTTCAGAAGCAGATCCTTGCCCTTTTGAGCGACCATGTGGTTTGTCCTCATAGCTTGGGGATTGAAATTTCCGCCCTGGCCGGATGCGGCGGCCGGCGAAGCGTGCTAGACCCGGCCGCCCGATAGCGCCGGATTCCGAAAGACAATGCCGCCTGTTCCCGCCGACCGCCGCCCGGCGGTCACCATCGCCGTGCTGGCCGTGACCCAACTCATCGGCTGGGGCACGACTTTCGACATGCTCGGCGTCATGGGCCGCATCATCGCGCCTGACCTCAAGCTCGCCAACGAGGTAATCTTTCTCGGCATATCGGTGATGATGCTGGTCAGCGCCGTCGCCGGCCCGGCGACCGGCCGGCTGCTGAACCGTTTTGGCGCGCGCAATGTGCTGGCTGCCGGTTCCGTCGTGTTCTTCCTCGGCCTTCTGGCGCTCTCTGCCGCGCAAGGCCTGATCGGTTATATGCTTGCCTGGGCGATCATTGGCCTCGGCGGGGCGTTCGGCCTGTCGTCACCTGCCTATACGGCCATCGTCGAGCGCGAGGGTTTGCGCGCGGGGCGGGTCATCGCCATCCTGATGCTGTTCACCGGCCTGTCCAGCGCCATCTTCTGGCCGCTGCTGGATGTGGTGCAGGCGCATATCGGCTGGCGGATGACCTTCGTCGCCACCGCGTTCATCCATCTCTGCGTCTGCCTGCCGCTGCATCTCTTCGCCCTGCCGCGCCCCGGCGGGACGGCAACGGCCGACGAAGGCCACGACATCGCCCCGATCGCCCTCAGCGACCGGCAGCGGCTCGCCGCCTTCCTGCTGATCGCCGTCTCGACCATGCTGGCGACCTTCGTCACATATGGCCTGACGCCGTCGCTCCTGCATATCCTCAGCCTGTCGGGCGCCTCGCCCTCCCTCGCACTGGAACTCGGCTCGCTGCGCGGGGTCATGGGCATTGCCGCGCGCTTCCTCGACATGCTGCTCGGCCGGCGCAGCAGCCCGCTGATCGGCACGACCGCCGGCATTCTGATGCTGGTGGTGAGCTTCGCCATGCTTGCCTTCGCCGGCGATGCGCCGCCGCTGCTCGTCGGCTTCGTCGTGCTCTATGGTTTCGGCACCGGCGTCATCACCGTGGCGCGGGCGCTGCTGCCGCTGCTCGTCTTTTCACGGCGGGAATTCGGCATGCAGTCGGCGCGGCTGTCGCTGCCGCAAAACCTGGCGAGCGCCGTGGCACCCGTCGTCTTCACCGGCATTCTCGACCGCCTCGGGCTCGATGCCGTCATCGTCACCATCACGGCGTTGTCGATCCTGTCGCTTTTGCTGACGCTGGCGTTGTGGATCGTGATCCGGCGCGCCAAAGCGATTCCAGCCGGAGCGTGAAGCGCAATTGCGATCGGAAAGTCACTCGGTGACAGCGCGAAACCGCATTTCGGCGACGTGACGGCGCATTTTCGGCTCGCGCCGCGCCCGTGTCGCGCGATGCTGCAGATTGACGAGCGTCGCGCCGGCAAGCGTCAGATCGGCATCATGCAATAGGACGCGCAGCCGGGCCGCGATCTCCTGCGCCGCGCGCTGGCCCTGGTCGTCCGACCAGGCTTCGAGCGTCAAAAAATGCTCCTCGCTGGACTCGGTCGCGGTCGAAAAGTCCTCGCTGCGCAGGTCCGCGACGACGATACAGGGGAGACGCGGCCGGTCGAGCAACCGGTCGTGAATGGCATCCACGCCGATCATCGCCGTCAGCACGGCATCGCCGGAAAGCCGGGCGTGGATGGCCCGCAGCAGGGCATTCGAGGCGCTCATCGGCCCTCCTCCTCACAGTAACAGACGAGATAGCGGCGACTCTCGTCGGGATCGCGGGCGGTGCGGATGGAAAAGACCCGCGCACCCTTGCGCAGCCGCTGGCCGGCGGCGAGATCGGCGCGAAACCGCAGCCAGATGCGATGGCTGATCGTCGCGGCTTCCGCACCGGCAATCTCGCTGAATGCCTGGCTCACCGGCTCGACCAGCGCCCAGAGCGCGGCGACGGGATGCCAGGCGATATCCGCGCCGCCCTGCCCGTCGGGCGTGGCGACCGGCGCTTCCAGCTCCAGCCTTGCGGAAAACTGGCCGGGATCGAGAAAGGCAAGGCGCATCGTCAAAGCCTCCGAGGCAGCCAGGGCGCCACCAGCCGCTCGTAGCCGTCGGGAATGACTGCCGGCTGGTTCTCCGGCGCGACGGCCCCGCGGCAGGCGAACATCTGGGCGATATGGGTCAGCATCGCCCGCTTCAGCCCGTCCGGCACGTCGACGGCGGTGCCGAAGCCGGCGGTGAAATCGATCTCGATGCCGTTGACGGCGCGTGCCGTGGCCGGGTTTTGCGCCATCATCAGTCGCGCCGGCATCGCCTCGCCGTCAAGCACATGGCCGCCGAGCGCGACGCTGACAGCATCGCCGGCCGCGTCATAGACCGTCACCGCGTCGATCGCGCGCACCGGCGCCTTGCCGATCCGAGCTGGCCCGTCCGGCCAGCGATCGAGATAAAGCCGCCAGCCCTGGCTGATCAGCGCCAGCCCGCTCATGCGTTCCAGATGTTCGCGGGCGGTGCGGATCAGGCCTGTCAGCAGGCCATCCTCGTCGTCACCGTCGAGGCGCAGATGCGCCTTTACCTCGGCCAGCGTCAACGGCTCCGCCGCCGGCGGCGCGATCAGGGCATAGGTCATGGATATCTCCGGATATTGGGAAAGGATGCAGGCGCGGCGTCGAAGCGCCGCGCCTGCGGCAGAACCGCGAAAGGCTCAGCTCGCGGCGAACTTCACCAGCTTGATCGCCTCGAAATCCTGCACCCCGCCGCCGACGCGCTTGGTGGTGTAGAACAGCACATAGGGCTTGGCGGAGAAGGGATCGCGCAGGATGCGCACGCCGGTGCGGTCCACGACCAGATAGCCGGCGCGGAAATCACCGAAGGCGATGGACAGCGCGTTGGCCGCGATATCCGGCATGTCCTCGGCTTCCGTCACCGCAAAGCCCATCAGCGAGGCCGGCTGATCGGCGGCGACGGGCGGACGCCACAGGTAATTGCCGTCGGCATCCTTGAACTTGCGGATCTCGGCCTGCGTCTTGCGGTTCATGACGAAGCCGGCATTCTGGCGATAGCGGGCCTTCAGCGCATAGATCGTGTCGATCAACACGTCAGAAGGGCCGCTGGTCTTGAAGGCGCCGGCCGCACCGGAGGCGATATAGCCGACATTGCCCCAGCTCCAGCCGCTTTCGGCGACCGTGGCATAGGACAGGAACCCCTTCGGCTTGTTGGTGCCGTCGCCCGCGACGAAGGCAGCGCCCTCCTGCTCGGCGAAGACGATATCGACCTCGGCCGAAATCCAGGCCTCGATATCGACGGCGGCGTCGTCGAGAAGCGATTGCGTCGCGGCCGGCATGGCGTAAAGCTCCATGGTCGGGAAGGACAGTTCGGCAAGCTGCGGCGTGCCGGTCTGCGGCCGCGCCGCCGTTTCCGCCACCCAGCCGGAGGAGAGGCCGCTCAGCGAGAACGGCTTCTTCAGCACGGCCGACGACACCTGCCGCACCGTCGCGAGCGACCGGATGGGAGAGACCACCGACAGGCGGCGGCCGATTTCCGTATCGGTTTCCGGCGGCACCAGATAGCCGCCATCCGCGCCGGTCCCACCGGAAAACGCCTTGGCTTCGAGATCGCGAAGCGCGCCCTCGTCGCCACGGCGGATATAGGCGTCGAAGGCGGCCTTGTGCTCGCTCGCCTCGATGCCGCCGCCACGGCCCAGCGGCGGGCGGGCCTTTTTGACCACGAGCTGGTCGAGCAGGCTTTTCTGCTCGTCCATGGCGCGGTTGATGCGCTCGACGCGCTCGCGGGTGACGACGTCGTCGGTCAGCTTGGTTTCGATCTCGTCGAGGCGACGATCGTTGACCTCGCGAAAACTCTCGAAGGCCGACATGAACTCGTCGAAGGCGGCGTTGACATTGTCCGGCACGGCCTTGATTTCCGGCGCGGGATTCTTGTGCGTGGCTTCACTCATGCAGCTATCCTTTCGAGGGCTGACGGGGTTTGAAGAGGTTGCGCGCGGCGCGGCGCAGCGTGCGGGCCAGCTCGGTTTCGGCATCGCGAAACCAGCGGGCATGCTTGACGTTGGAGACGCGTGCCGAAGGCAGCATCGGAAAGGTGACGACCGAGATCTCCCAGAGATCGGCCTCCAGGATGCGGCGGATGCCGCCCTTGGCGTCGTTGCGGGCGCGCACCGTCTGGAAACCGATCGACAGGCCGTCCAGCCCGCCGCTTTTCATCAGCTGGTGCACCTCGCGGGCGCGGGCGACGCCGGTGGCGAGCTGGCCCTCGACATAAAGGCCGCGCGCATCCTCGCGGATCGTGGTCCAGACGCCGATGGGTTCGGCCGGGTCGTGCTGGAACAGCATGCGCACGCCGCCCGAGCCGCGCTCCGTCAGCGAGCGGGAAAAAGCGCCGCGCTCGATGACATCCTTGCCGAGATCGACCTCGCCGAACAGGCTGGCATAGCCGGAAAACCGCCCCTCGCCGCTGACGCCCTTCAGCGTCAGGGCGGCGAAACGGGTCGTGGCGGGGCGCGGCCCGCGATCAGCGTTCCTCATGAATGTCTCCTGGGATTGAAAGGGATCAGCGCTCGGGGCGAGCGCCGTAGCGGCCGGCGATGCGGGCGAGAATGCCGAGCGCCCACCAGGCGCCGAGGCTCGCCGCCGCCGAGCCGGCCAGCAGCGTTTCGAAGGGCGACATCTGGCCGGCAAGCTGCATGCGGTCGATCAGCCATGCCCCCGTGGGAGCGCCGAAGATCAGGCCGCAGGTCAGGCCGGTGAAGAAGCGTCCGGCCGCCTCGCGGCGGCTTTGCGGCAGCAGGTAGATCAGCGAGACGGCAGCCCCCGCCGATGCGCCTGCCGCACGCGCGGCCCAAAGGCCCGGCTCATTGCCGAAGTCAGCCATCGTTAACATCCTCCGGTTAGACTATGCTTACGTTTCGAGCATCATTTCGCAGGCGCGAAAGACGATTTCGGAGTCGAAGAAAGCACCTGGCCGCGTTTTCTCGCGTAGGGTGTCAAGCGCCTCACACGGCGATTCAACCGGCTCGGAAACCGATTCCGCCGCTGAAGCCAGGTCCCTGAATTTACTTCAGTATCCGACGGCCTGACGCTTCTCTTCCTCGGTGAGGAAGCTCGCACCCCCGACCCGCGCCCAGAGCGCATCGCGTTCGGCCGAGAGCCCGGCGATGCGGTCGAGATCGGGTTCCAGACGCAGGCTTTCGCGGTAGACCGGCGACAACCAGGCGGAGAGACTGGCGCCGATGCGCTGGATCAGCGGCAGCACCGTCAGGCGGTAGAAGGCGCGGTTGGCTTCCTGGTAATTGGCATAGGTGGCGTCGCCGGGAATGCCGACCAGCATCGGCGGCACGCCGAAGGCGAGCGCGATATCGCGCGCCGCGCCGTTGCGCGCCTCGATGAAATCCATGTCGCGCGGCGAAAGGCTCATCGTCTTCCAGTCGAGCCCGCCTTCGAGCAGCAGCGGCCTTCCGGCGCGCACGGCGCCTGCATAACCATTCTCCAGTTCCGCCTTCAGCCGCTCGTATTGATCGGGCGAGAGATTGCCGACCTCCTTCGGCTGGTAGACCAGCGCGCCGGAGGGACGGGCGGAATTGTCGAGCAGCGCCTTGTTCCAGGTGGCGGCGGCATTGTGCAGGTCGAGCGCCGTTTGCGCGGCGGCCAGCGGCGGAAAGCCGATGTGGTCGTCGAGCGGATGGAACAGCTTCAGATGCAGGAGCCCCAACCCCTCCGCCGGCTCGGCGGCAAAGCGCCGGACGGCATTGCCGATGCGATAATCATAGCCGATCGGCCAGCCATCGGCGCCGGCGACGACGCTGACCCGGTCCGGCCGCAGGAGATGCACCTCGCGCAAGCGTCCCGCCGCCAGCACCGGCTGCACATAGGCATTGCCCGACAGCATCAAATGCCCGTAGAGCGCCTCGAAGAAATCCGGCCCGCCCATGCGTGCGTTGGGACGGGCCAGAAGATCGACGAGCGGATGCGCCTCGATCTCGCGCTCGCCCTCATAGACCAGCCAAGGCACGGCGGCGGCGGACTCGGCGATCATGCGCACGGCGCGGTGGGCCACCGGATTGCGCATGAAGCCTTCGCGCGCCAGCGCCGGATAGGAGCGCGCCGTCCAGGCCGCCCGCGCCTCGCCGGCAAAGGCGGAAAGACCGGAAACGGCCTTCGTATCGGACATGGCGTTTCGCTCCGCCATGGCGCGCCATGGCAGCAGGGATCGAAGTTTCATGGGATCGTCCTTCTCGAAAACGGGCGGCGTCGGGCGCGGCCAAGAGTATTTCCAGTCGAAGCGGGACCGCTTCGGCCTTGGATCATGCGGTCGAAACAAAAGCCTGAAACGAAAAGGCCCGCGTCTCCAGAGGCGACGCGGGCCGGCTTGAATGCCAGGAATGGGCGGCGAGGCCGCCTCAGCCGATCTCCTCGGCAAGGGCGAGAAGCCTGCGCACGATTTCGGTCGCGGCGGCCTCGTCCTTGCCGATGCGCCGTGCGACCGCCTCGCGCAGATTGAGGAAGGCGGCATCGACGCCGCGCGGCAATTCCGGGCCTTCGTCGCGACCGCGACCGTGGCGCTCGGCCCGTGCCCGCATGTGTTCGCCAAGCGCGGTCAGGCGGTCGACGATCCGGCGCGCATGTTCGCGATTCTCCTCCAGATGGGCCTTGCCCTCGTCGGTGATCGTATAGAGCTTCTTGTTGCCCTCGGAAGCGGTCGCGGCATAGCCAGCCTCCTCCAGCAGGGTCAGCGTCGGATAGATGACGCCCGGGCTCGGCGCATAGGCGCCGCCGCTCATTTCCTCGATCTGGCGAATGAGGTCATAGCCATGGCGCGGCTCGGCCTCGATCAGCGACAGGACGAGCAGACGGATATGCCCCTGGCCGAGGAAACGCCCGCGACCGCCGAAATCGTCGTCGCCGTCGAAGCCGTCGCGGCCGGGACCGCGTCCGCGCGGGCCGCGGGCGAACGGGCCGCGCCCCATGGCCATCATCATCTCCCGCCAACGCTCGTGGCGCTCGGCCCGCCCGCCACGGTCGCCACGGTCACAAGTGTGCCGGTCGTCATGCTGTCGGTCACGCCGGCCTTCGAACTGTTCAAACATGGAAAATTCCTTCAGATATGTTTTCGATATGTCTCAATATAGCGAAGCCGCGCGGAAACGCAAGAGTTCGATATATCGAAAACTATCTCAAAACACATCGAAAGAGAGAGGCGGATGCCAACTGCTTGAAATCAGCCGGAAACGGGGCGAGAGCGGATGCTCTCTCCCGTCATGACAGGTTGCGGCAGGCTTTGCCGGGACGGCAGATCGCCGGTTCAGGCGCGGTGCAGATTCTCCGTCACCGCCTTAGCGGTGTCGAAATCGGCGGCAATGCGCAGGTCGCGGATGGGGCGGACCAACTCGATGGAGGCCTGGTAGTTCGGATGCGCCTTGTAGGCGGCCATCGCCGCCTCGTCCTCGAATTCGGCATAGACGACGAAATCGACCTCGTTGCCGAAATGGTCCTTCTTGACGTTGTCGCCGATCTCCACGCATGTCGCATGCGGAATATCCGTCAGGATCGACAGGCCGGCGCGCACCGCCGCCCGATCGGCTTCGTTGGGCACGGTGAAGAAGACGATGTGGCGGATCATGGCAGGCTCCCGTTCGGATCGAGCCGCGATTATCATGGCTTGGCCGACGGTTCAACGCGTCATGCCGTCCCATGGTTTTTACGCGTTTCCGGATGGAAAACCGCCCTCCACTTTTCCTGGACATGCTGACGGTCTATGGCCGATAGCCGCATAGAAGCTGCGCCCGTAGCCGGCGATCAGCGCCGCCCGGTCGGCGCCGTTGACGATGCGCCGCGCCTCGACCCAATCCTCGTTGCCGCCTTCGAAATAGTCCGACAGCTTCTTGCCGGTGAAACTGCCGCGCGCCATGCCTTCGAACAGGATGGCGAGCGCCGGCCCGGTTTCCATGGCGCGGTCGGGATCGGCGACGAGATCGATGCCGGTGATCGCCGACATCGCCTCGTAATTGCGCCGGTGGGTGAGTTGCACGAAACCGCGCCCCAGCCAGCTCCGCCCCGTCTCGTCGGGCCGCCAGTAGGGCGTCTTCACCCAGCGCAGACGCCCTTCGGCAAAGGCGCGTTCGAGAATGGCGATGGCCCTGGCGTCATCATCGGCCAGGGTCTCGCGTACGGGCTGCATGGTTTCGGCCGTCTCGTGAAAAACCGTCGCCAGGATATAGGCGAGCCAGCGGTCGTCGCCGCGCCGCCCCCAGGCCTCCCAATGGCCGAGAATCGCCTCCATGCCCTTGACCTGGGACGGGGACAATTTTCCGCGAAACGGGCCGGAGCGAATGTGGTCGAAGAAAAACCGTCGGTTGATAACCATGATGCCAGCCCTCGTTTTCGCCTCTCCACGGGAGGCGGAAATATTTCAATCGATTTTAAAAAATCTAAATCGTTTTATGGATTTAGGCCCTGATTTACTTTTCATGAAGGATATGGAACCAAGCGCTCCATATCCCGTTTTATCGGCCCGAGTGAACCATTTGAGGAGAGTGTCGATGCAGCCCAGCGCCCAAATCATCAAGGCCCCGCAGCCCATTCCGCAGCATGTTCTGGACCGCATGGAATCCGAATGGCGCCAGGTTCGCGAGCCGGCCCCGCAGCCGGTCGCCGCACGCTGAGCGCGAACGCCGCCGGAGCGTCTCCGCTCAAGACCCTATAGGAAAGCGGCCTCCTCGGCCGCTTTTTCTGTTTGACCGCAATTCAAATCCCGCGCACGCGCGGTTCGCCCGCGCCCTCCAGCATCAGCGCCGTCAGCGCCCAGACCAGCGCGTCCAGACGATCCGGCGAGCGGCCCGAGGACAGGCCCTCCGGGCCGAAATCGCACATCTGGTCCTCCAGTTCGGAAAAACGTCCGGCATGGATCACCCGCCCCTGCTCATAGAGGGCAGCGACCGGCTCGGCGCGCAGATATTTGCCGCGCGTAGCGCGCACGGTGGTCACCGGCAGGGCGGCATCGACGCTGCGCAGCATGGCGCTCACCATGTCGCCGCCCTGGTTGATTTCGGCGACGATACGGTCGGCGTCGAAACGGCGATAGGCGCGCACCACCGCACCCGCCCAAGCGGCGGGGCTCGCCGCCGGCGCTGAGCAATCGGCCAGCACCACCCCCCGCCCGGTCGCATCGAGCCCGGCCACGACGATGCCGCAGCAGGCATTCGCCCCGGCGCTTGCCGGCGGATCGACCGCCACGACGATGCGCCGCAGCGGACCGGTGACGCGCAGCGTCAGCGCCTCGATGGTCTCGCGTTTCCAAAGCGCGTCGTCCCGGTCCTCGATCAGTTCGCCGTCCAGCTCCTGCCGTCCGAGCCGGGAGCCGCCATAGCGGCTGGCCAGCGCCTCGATGAAGCCCGGCGCCAGATTGGCGCGGTTGGCGCTGGTGCTGATGCGGGTCAGCGCCGTCTCGGGATCGGCCATCAGCGCCTTCAGAAGCGGCACCGGCCGCGGCGTGGTGGTGACGAGCTGGCGTGGCCGCGCGCCGAGGCGCAGGCCGAATTGCAGCATGTCCCAGCATTCCTGCGCATATTTCCACTTCGCCAGTTCGTCGCACCAGGCGAAATGGAATTGCGGTCCGCGCAGGCTTTCGGGATCCTCGGACGAGAAGATCTGGGCCATCGCCCCGCTCGGCCAGACGAGCCGGCGGCGCGAGGTTTCGAAATCCGGCCGTTTCGCCCGGGCGATCCGGCAGATGCCGGAGGCGCCGTCGATCATCACCTCGCGGGCATCGCCCAAGGTTTCGGCGACCAGAGCGATGCGCAATTCACCCGCATTCGGATGCCGCGTCGCCAGTTCATGCACCCATTCGGCGCCCGTCCGCGTCTTGCCGGAGCCGCGCCCGCCGAGGATCAGCCAGCTTCGCCAGTCGCCCGTCGGCGGCGCGGGCCGGGGGCGGGCCAGAAGTGCCCAGGCGGGGGAAAGAGCGCCGGCGCCCCCCGGCGGACCGCGGGGGGGCGCGCCCGGGTCGCCGCCCCGCGTGCCGGGGCGCAACCCCGCCCCCCGTTTCCCCTGACCACGCCGCGCGGGGGCAGGCGGCCGGCGGCCCGCCTCCAGCGCCGCCGTTGCGGCCTCGGTCAGCCGCGCCTCGTGTTTGCCCGCGATATCCGCCATGCCGCGCTCATGTTCGCAAAAGATCGCCGTCGCCCTGCCCGTCATCGCCTCGTCGCGGCGGCGGCGGTTGCGGCTCGGCGGCGGTGGTTGGGGTGTGCGCATTCAGCCAGTCATGCTTGAAACGTTCGAAACGAATGCTTGCCTCTTCCTCGGCGCGGGCGTCGATCAGCGCCAGGAAATGGGCCCGCGCGGCGGCGGGATCGAGCGCATCCGCCTGCCGTTCGGCTTCCATCTGCCGGTCATGGGCGAACTGGCGTTGCAGGCTGTCGATCTTTTCCAGCGTGCGCACGATCAGCGACATGGCGTCGCTCGCCGCCTTGGCGTCGGCGCGCGAGGCTTTCGCCGCCGCCTCATCGGCGGGGTCGGCGAGCGCCCTCTCCCCGCCTTCGCGCCGCGGGCGGGAATAATCGAATTGCGCCCCCATCTCGCGGGGCATGTCGCCCAGCAGCCTGCGCAGATCGTCCCGACCCGCCTCCCGCGACTTGACCTCCAGCAGCAACCGGCCGGCGTGGGGCGACAGCCGCGTTTCCCGCCTCCCGCCGGGCTGTTCCGGCCAATCGGCAAACAGGTCGAGATCGACATTTTCCATTGCGCGCGCTCCAACAAAAAAGCGGCCGTCCCGAAAGGAACCGCCGCTCTCCAAAAATCCTTGCCACCGCCGCCGCCCGATTTTTCTGCACATTTCCAAACGGAAAACCGGTTTCCATTTTTCCTGGAAATGCGTTTCGGCGCAACTCTTCGACTATGCCTGAACCCTATCAAACGACCGTCACGCCGTCAAGGACTATTTTCCTATATCGGAATTTTTTCTTATTTCCGCTGCGTATCCTGCCCGACCGTCAGCGGCCATTCGACGACGTAGTCCTCGAAATCGTCGACATCGACCTCATCCTCGCTGACGGTGCGGCCGCGGGCGGAGATGCCGGCGATATGGACGGTTTCGGGGTCCCCCGAAACCAGCGGATGCCACCAGTAGAGATCCTCGCCGTCGCGCACCAGCCGGTAGCCGCAGGTCGGCGGCAGCCAGGGGATCTCGTGGACGGCCTCAGGGGTCAACTGGATGCAATCCGGCACGATGTCCTGCCGGTTCGGATAGCTGGAGCATCGACAGCTTTCCCCGTCCAGCAGCCGGCAGGCAACGCTGGTGAACACCACCTCGCCGGTGTCCCAGTCCTCCAGCTTGTTGAGACAACACAGGCCGCAGCCGTCGCACAGGCTTTCCCATTCCGCCTGGCTCATTTCGCCCAGCGGCTTGGTTTTCCAGAAGGGTTGTTCGTCGTCGGCCATGGCTCTTTCAATTTTCCGCGAGCGCGGCGATTCCGCGCCGCTGTTGCACCGCAACTCTTGTTCTTTTTGCGCAATTCCCCAATGATGCCACGATATCGGTTTGTTAACCCTGCGGGCGTATCGGTTCAGGTCCATGCTCTGACGGCAGGATGTGGCCACGTCAAGGCATAAAGCAGTCAGCGGGAACTGGAGCGTATCGCAGGTGCAGGAACCTCTTCCCCCCGAAAACCGTCCTCCCCGCAAGCGGCACATCCTGCTGCGCATCGATTCCTGGATCGATTCCACCGTCTGGAACGCCGGGTTCAAGGCGGGCGAAATCTGGGAAGAGATCACCATTTTCTTCCGCCGTTTCCGGGTGCGCGGCTGGAAGCGCGGCGTGTTCGAGGTGCTCGGCGAGGCCGCGACGCTCGGCACCGCCGGCTCCGTCGTTCTCCTGGCGCTCGCCCAGCCGGCCTTCGAGGAAACCAAGGACGACTGGCGCAATCGCGGCGACTTCGCCGTCACCTTCCTCGATCGCTACGGCAATGTCATCGGCCATCGCGGCATCATCCATGAGGATTCCGTCCCCATCGACGACCTGCCGGATTATTTCGTCAAGGCGGTGCTGGCGACCGAGGACCGGCGCTTCTTCGATCATTTCGGCATCGATTTCATCGGTCTCATCCGCGCCATGACGGAGAATGCGCGCGCCGGCGGCGTCGTCCAGGGCGGCTCGACGCTGACGCAGCAGCTCGCCAAGAACCTGTTCCTCTCCAACGAGCGCTCCATCGAGCGCAAGATCAAGGAAGCCTTCCTCGCGTTGTGGCTGGAGGCGAACCTCTCCAAGAAGGAGATCCTGCGCACCTATCTCGACCGCGCCTACATGGGCGGCGGCACGTTTGGCGCGGCGGCGGCGGCGCAATTCTACTTCGGCAAGTCGATCCGCGAGGTCGATCTGGCGGAAGCGGCGATCCTTGCCGGCCTGTTCAAGGCGCCGGCCAAATATGCCCCGCATGTCAACCTGCCGGCGGCGCGCGCCCGCGCCAACGAGGTGCTCAGCAACCTCGTTCAGAGCGGCATGATGACCGAGGGCCAGGTGATCGCGGCGCGACGCAACCCGGCGACGGTCATCGACCGCAACGAGGTCGAGGCGCCGGATTTCTTTCTCGACTGGGCGTTCGACGAGGTGCAGCGCCTCTCCACCCGCTTCCCCGAGCATTCGCTGATCGTGCGCACCACCATCGACATGGGGCTGCAGAAGGCAGCCGAGCAATCGGTGGAGACCAGCCTGCGCGAATATGGCGAGGGCTACCGCGTCAAGCAGGGCGCGCTTGTCATGATCGAGAATGGCGGGGCGGTGCGCGCCATGGTCGGCGGACGCGATTACGGCGAGAGCCAGTTCAACCGCGCCACCAAGGCGTTGCGCCAGCCGGGCTCGTCCTTCAAGGTCTATACCTATGCGGCCGCCATGGAAAAGGGCATGACGCCGCAGACGACCATCGTCGATGCGCCGATCACCTGGCGCGGCTGGTCGCCGCAGAATTACGGCCGCTCCTATGCGGGCAGGATCACCCTTCTCACCGCCATCGCCAAGTCGATCAACACCGTGCCGGTGCGGCTTGCCAAGGACGAACTCGGCATCGACACCATCGTCAACATGGCCAAGGCCATGGGCGTCGAGACGCCGATCCGCAACGACAAGACCATTCCGCTCGGCACGTCCGAAATGACGGTCATGGACCAGGCGACGGGCTATTCCGTCTTCCCCGCCGGCGGCGTGCAGTCGCGCCGTCACGGCATCACGCAGGTCATCGGCTATGATGGACGCGTGCTCTACGATTTCGACCGCGACGAGCCGGCCCCGAAGCGGATCCTGTCCGAAAAAGCCAATGCCTCGATGAACTACATGCTGTCGCAGATCCCGGTCATGGGCACGGCGCGCAAGGCAGCTCTCGACAACGGCATCGTCACCGCCGGCAAGACCGGCACGACGCAGGCCTATCGCGACGCGTGGTTCGTCGGCTTCACCGGCAATTACACCTGCGCCGTCTGGTTCGGAAACGACGACTATACCTCGACCAACAACATGACCGGCGGCTCGCTGCCGGCCATGACCTTCAAGCGGCTGATGGATTACGCCCATCAGGGCATCCAGCTTCGGCCGATTCCCGGCATCGAGAACCCGCTGCCGCCGAAGGATGCCAAGCCGCAGGCGGTCGCCAAAACCGAGGAAGGGGCGCTGCCGCCGCTCATCCGCCCGCGCTCGCTGTCGGTCGATGCCACGCGCCTGCTGCGCGCGCTCGGCGACAAGCTGCGCGAGGCAAAGCCGCTCGGCACCCAGAAGGTGGCGAGCGCCGAATGATCCTTTCCCTTTTCCGATAAGCGCAAAGAGGCTGCCGCATCGTGTTCCGGGTCCCCCTCTATGTCGCTCTGGCGCTCATCATCGCCTTCGGCGGCGGCATCGCCACGACGCTTTATGCGCTGAACGCCTCCTCCGGCTTCGGCGCCATCAAGCTCGGGGCCTGGGAGGCCTTTCCGCGGGCCCAGACGGCCGATGCCGACCCTTACGCGAAATCCCACCGCGCCCGCGCCGGAAAGCTGCTGCTCGGCACCGCCGAGGGCCTGAAATTCACCGCCACACAGGACGATGGCGGCCAGCCGCTGCGCTCTTCCTGCCGCTATCGCATCACCGGCCAGACGCCGCCGGCGCGGCTGTGGACGCTGTACGTCGCCGACCGCGGCGGCAATGCGCCGATCGCCCGAGACGGCCTGCCGGCCGGGCTGAATTCCTGGGTGATCGGCCGTCAGCCGGACAGTTCATTCGTGATTTCGGTCGCCGCCGACGCCCAGAGCGGCAACTGGCTGCCGCTGCCGGGGGACGACCGGGCGGTGACGCTGGCGCTGACCCTGTTCGACACGCCGACGGCCGGCAGCTCCGGGCTCATCGATCTCTCCATGCCGCAATTGCAGCGCATCGGGTGCGGCCATGCTTAAGATCGTCTTCACCGTGATCACCGGTCTCGTCGGCGCGGCGCTGCTGCATCTGATCATCATTCTGGCGCTGCCGCATTTCACCGGGCTCGATGCCTATACCGGCGTGCTCGCCAAGGGCGATCTCAACCGCTTTTATGGGGTCGGCAAGCGGCCCGACGGCAGCGGGCTTTCGGATGGCGACCCCTTTCTGCAATCGGCGGTCTGCGCCTTCGATATCGAGGACCAGCCGGTGCGGCTGGTGGCCGGCGGCGATGTTCCGTTCTGGTCGCTGGCGATATATGACAGTTCGTCGAACGAGGTGTTCAGCATGAACGACAGGACGTCGGTGGATGGCGGCGTCGATGTTCTCGTCGCCTCGCCGGTGGCGCTGACGACGCTGCGCAAGGCGCTGCCGGAGAGCCTGTCGCAATCGATCCTCGTGGAAATGCCGCGCGCCGAGGGCTATGTGGTCCTGCGCACGCTGTCGCCGCGCAAGAGCCTTGAGGATGCCGCGCAGGCATTCCTGGCGGGCGCGACCTGCGATGCCTTCGCGATAGGTGCTACGCCGGGGGCGTCGAGCGATCAGTAAGCGCTGGCCGGCTGCGCCGCTTCCTTGGCCGGCGCTGGCTGGGCGGAAAACTCGATGCGCTCGTAACGCACGCCGGTGAACAATAGAATCTCGGCGTCCTGGAAGGGTTTTGCGGTTCGGCGCGGCGTTTGCGCGAGCCTGTCGCGGATATGGACTACGTCTGCCATGCTCGTCTCCATCCAAAGCTATCCCGGAAAAACGCGAACGGTTTTCCCGATGGAATTTCGCAAGCCAAATGAGACGGATGAATGCGATGGAATCTCATCCTGCCCTATGCGGGCCGGCGCACCCTGCGGGCCTCCTTCGCCCCAGGCATCTGCGCCTTTCTCGTCCATCCGTCGACGGCACGCATGCGCGGTCGCTGATGGGATTAACGTCCGGGAAGCGATATCGTTCGAAAGCCGCCCGTGTCGCATTGAGCGCCCGGACCCCTTAACAAAAGTTTAAATCTCCGCCTCGCGACCCTGAAGCATAGGGGTTTTGGACAGGTGTGGCTTCGCGGTCACGCTTCGTCCTGGCCTGAAAACGACACCGCAGCGCGCGGCGCCTCGCTATGGCCCTTGAAAAGTAACCCATAGTTAACAAGCGTTTAAGGATTTTGTTCTAATTTGACCCGTGACGTTTTGCGTATGTGAGTGATTTCCGTGACCGATCGGTTTCGAGACCTTGAAAGCCCGCAGGCCATGCGAAAGAAGGATGTGGTTCTGATGGCGACCGTGACCAGTTTCGAGAATCTGCGCTACCCGACCAGATCGGAGCTGCGGCAGTTCGCCGAACTCTTCGCGCCCCTGTTCAAGGCCTCCAGCGAGGAAGCCAGGCGCCAGGCCGTCGCCGCCCTCTCCCAATGCCCCAACATTCCCGAAGCTGTGGCGCTGTTCATCGGCTCGCAGCCGATCGGCGTCGCCGCCCCCTTCCTCACCTGCTCTCAGGCGATCAGCGACCAGACGCTGATCACCATCGCCCGCAGCCAGGGCGGCGCGCATGCCAAGGCGATCGCCCGCCGCGACAATCTCTCGCCGATGGTCGTCGATGCGCTGGTCGGCATACGCCAGGAGATGCCGGGTCGCGGCGGCGCCGGGCTGCCCGCAGCGCCTGTTGCCCCGCCGCCTGCCGCCGCGCCCCAGCCCCAGGCTGTCGCGCCGACGGTCCCAGTCGTTTCGGAAGAAGAGGTCCAGCGCCAGAAAATCCATGAACGCGAGGAGCAGTTGCGGCAGGAATTGCGCAACCTCGTGCGCCATCTCGATCCGCCTGCCAATGACCGGCTGGGCTTGCGCAGCCTCGATGCCACCCAGGAAGCGCTGCTGGTGCGTTTCGCCCGCACCCGCGATGCCGATCATTTCGCGACGGCGCTTGCCGATGCGCTCTCGGCCAGCCGTTTCCTGTCGGAACGCATCATGCTGGACATTTCCGGGCAGCAACTGGCGACGACGCTGATCAGCCTCGGCCTTGCCGATGAGGACGGCGCCTTCATCCTCTCCCGCCTCTATCCGCATCTCGGCGAACAGGCCGGGCGGCGCACCAGGGCGCAGATCCTGCTTTCCACCCTCGACCCCGCCGAATGCGACGCCCGCGTCGAAGCCTGGCGCCGCGCCGACAGCTACACCTTCCGCCAGGAAGAAGCCGGCCGACACCCCAGACCCGCCGACCAGATCCCCCCCGTCAGCAACCTCAAATCCATCGGCCGACGCTGAGCTGCCGAGCGCCTGCGGCGCCCGTCACCCGACGACGCTCACCAGATCGCCGATCTCGTCGATTTCCAGTTCCACCAGCCAGAGGTCGGGATCGAAGCGGCGTTCGCGCGCGATGAAATCGTCGATGGCCGCTGGCTCGACCCTGTCGAAGCGGCATTCGAAGAGGCGGGTTTCGGCCTCGTCCTCGCCGAACATCGTCTGCGGCGCGGGAGCATAGAGGCTTTCGAGGCCATCGCGAAACCGCTGGCGCAGATAGATGGCGCCGGCGGACTCGGCGCCCTTGTACTCGATGGCGGCATAGCCGCCACGGTTGAAGACCTGGCGGGTCAGGGCGGAGACAAAGATTTCGGAACGCAGGCGCATGGGGACGTGATAAAGCATTTCCGGGAAAAGTGCAGGCCGGTTTTCGTCCCCGACATGCGACACGCTTTCCGCCCCGCTCACACCATGCGGGCCATCGGCTTACAAGGCCCCGATTTCCTTCATCTTTTTAAGTACGGTTTCGCTGGGTTCGCCGGTCTCGGCCAGGCGGTAATGTTTCTGGAAATGCCGGATCGCCTTGCGGGTGACGTCGCCGGCGACACCGTCGACCTTGATATCGGCATAGGCGAGATTGGTAAGGCCGCGCTGGATCTTCATCACCAGGTCAGGCTTGGGCGCGGCGGGGCTGGCCGGAAGCTGCTTGTCCGCCTTGAGGATCGCGGCCGCGACCGGATCGATCTGCGTGCCGGCATCGCTGGCGACGTCATTCGGCCTTTCGCCCGGCACGGCCCCGGCGCTGCTCTTCACCGTCAGCAGCGCGGCAAGCAGGTCGGCGCTCGCCTGTCCCGTCTGCTGCAGGCCGGCGCTTTTTTCGAAGGCGAGGATGGCGGCTGTGGTGCGCGGGCCGCCATAACCGTCGGCGGGGCCGTCGTAAAAGCCGTGGCCGATCAGCGCCCCCTGGACGTCGCGCATCAGGGCTGAGGGTTTGCGCGCCGGCGCCGCGGGGACGGCGGCGGTCGCGGCCGGGTCCGGCGTTTCCGTCGTGCCGTCGGCGCGTTCGATGCGGAAAGTGGTCACATCGGCCGGGCGCGCCTCTGCCGCATTCGATGGCGCGCCGGCGAACGCCGTCTGGTCATGGGCATCGCGGGTGCGAAAAATCGGGGCGGGATGATTGCCGTGCTGATACCACAGCGCATTGGCGGAAATGAAGGACATGGCGACCGCGAAGGCCGCGCCGCCGAGCATCAGCGTCGGATACCGCCCGACCATGCGCGCCGTCGCGCCCATGCCCTGCCCGGCGAGGCCCAGCGCGGCGCCTGAAACGGCGACCGCCGGGTGAATACGCCGGGGTTTCTTCGAAGACGGTGTCCTGAACGGGTCAGGCGATTTTCGCGGTCGCTTGGCCATGGTCTCTTTCTCCATGCCGCGAGTCGGCGAAAGGTGCGGCGTTTTTGAGGCGCGGCGGAAATTCCACAGGGCGTTGCGCCTCGATATCGAGGATGTCCGCCTCGGCGGTCACCGCGCCCGATCCGTCCATCGGCACCGTCACGGTGATGACCGTGCCCTCGCCCGGACGGCTCGCGATCGAGAACCGCCCGCCATGCAAGGCCACCAGGCCCTTGACCAGCGACAGGCCGAGGCCGGTGCCTTCATAGCGGCGGGTATATTCGTTCTGCACCTGCATGAACGGCCGGCCGATCTGCGCAAGCTGGCTTTCGGCAATGCCGATGCCGGTATCGCTGACCGCCAGCGTCAATTCGCCATCCCTGGCCGCAGCATCGATGGTGACGACGCCGCCGTCCTCGGTGAACTTGACGGCATTGCCGACAAGATTGATGAGGATCTGCTGGATGGCGCGCTGATCGGCGGTGATTTCGCCAAGGCCGCGCTGGACGCGGCTTGTGAGCGTCACGCCCTTTTCGCGGGCTTGCAGCGCCAGCATTTCCTCGCAGGCGCGCACCGAATCGGCGATGGCGAAGGGCTCCATCATCAGTTCGTAGCGGCCGGCCTCGATCTTGCTCATGTCGAGCATGGTGTTGACCACCGAGAGCAGATGGGCGCCGGACTGGCGGATGAGGCGGACATATTCGCGCTGGCGGTCGTTTTCCAGCCGGCCGAAATATTCGCCGATCAGGATATCGGAAAAGCCGAGAATGGCGTTCAACGGCGTGCGCAGCTCATGGCTGACGGCGGCAAGGAAACGCGACTTGGCGTCGTTGGCGCTTTCTGCCTCCGCCGCCTTGCGCGCCGCGTCGCTCTTCAGCGCCTGCTCGTCGGATACGTCGCGCATCTGGCCGAAGATGGCGCTGAGCGCCCCGTCCCCGTCCTGGGCAAGCGCGGTCATGTCGAGGCGGATGTGGACGAACTGCTCGGCGACCGCCGGGCCAAGCGGCGCGGCCCGCTCGATGCGCAGGTCGACGCTGACATCGCGCGCGCCCTGGCGCAGGCTGTCGACGGCGCGCATGAAATCCAGCCGGTCGGAAACATGCAGCTGATCATAGAAACCGCGGCCCTGCGGATCGCGCATCCAGCCGAGGAAGGTGTCGCGATCGCGGCCGCTGAAGCCGGTGACGCTGCCCTGGGGATCGAGGAAGAGCACGGCGCCGGCGCAGACGCTGGCGATATCGAGCGCCTGATCGGTCTCCGTCGCCTTTGCGGCCGGCTCGTCCGGGCTGCCGCGCAGCCAGGCGATACCGCCGACGGCGCCGATGAGGAAGGCCGATGAGACGAGCGCGACACCGACGGGAATGGCAACGGCGGGGCTGACGAAAGCCGAGAGCAGCGCCGGCATGGCGATCAGCCCGGTTGCCGCGCCAAGGGCGATACGGCTGAGATACGCGATCTCGCCCGATGTCGCGGCGCGGCTTCCGGTGCGCAGCAACCAGCCTTCCGCCGCCCGCTCCGCCACTGCCGTCATCCTCTGCGCTATGTTACCCGATACCTGCACGCCAAGACCTGAAATGGGGTTCTTTCCTGCGCCGACATTAGGCTTGCGCGCTTAAGGAAAGGATAAAACCACCCCCCGGAAAGGCATGGGAGGACCTCCCAAAGCCCATTTTCGCGCAGATCGCCGGGCGTGGTTAACATACGGTAAGCACTGGCTTTTTTCGAATTTTCGCCACAGTGTTAACCTTTGTGGCTGAGGCCCTGCCCGCAAAGCCCGGCATTGCCGGGAGCCCTCTGCCCAGATGCTTAACGCCACTCGCTCAAATTCGCCGCAAATACCGTTCAAATGCGGAAAGACGGCATTCGACTTAAATTTGCGGATAATCCGAACGGCTTCTTCAAAACCATATTCGCCGGACAGGCCTTAGGGTAACCGCAGATCGAAAGGGCTCTCCGATCCGAATCGCTTCGCCAAGCGAAAAGGAGCGGCCGCCCACCTTAGACCCGGCATCAAGACCGGGCAGGAAACAGGGAAAAGACGATGTGGTTTCTGATCAAGGGATCGTTCTGGTTCGGGCTCGTGCTGGTGCTGCTGCCGATTTTCGACAGGGATGCCACCGGCAAGCTGGAAGCCGGGCCGAAGGTGGAGATTTCCGATGCGCTCTCGGCGGCCAGCGGCGCCTATGATTATGTGAGCGCGCTCTGCACCGAAAAGCCCGAGGTCTGCGAAAAGGGCGGCGAGACCTTTACCGCGCTTGGCCACCGGGCCCGCGAAGGCGCGCGCATCGCCTATGAATTCCTGGACACCAAATTCGGCGACGAGAGCACCAAGGTGGCCAGCGCCGAGGATGGCGCCCGCCTGCCGCTGATCGACGACGACGTGACCACCGGCACGATCGCGCCGCTGCCGCAGCACAAGCCGGCCCGCCCGTAACCGTCGCCTGCCCTGACAATTTCCTTGCGCCCGCGGCCCTGTCCCTGCCGCCGGGCGCTTCTTTTTTGCCCCAAACAAGACTTCCATGCTGCCTGCCGCAAGTCCGGACGCAAAACCGGTTCGCACTTTTGCTGGAATTGCTCTATATGCGGCACAAACCGCAGGACACTATCATGAGCCAACTCGAAGAGATCATCGACGACTTCGCCTTCCTGGACGATTGGGAAGACCGCTACCGCTATGTCATCGAGCTGGGCAAGGCGCTGCCGGATCTCCCCGAGGACAAGCGCACATCGGAAAACAAGGTGCAGGGCTGCGCCAGCCAGGTCTGGCTCGTCACCCATGCGGGCGACGGCGCCGATCCGGTTTTGACTTTCGAGGGCGATTCCGATGCGCATATCGTGCGCGGCCTGGTCGCCATCGTGCTCGCCACCTATTCCGGCAAGCATGCCTCGGAGATCGCCAATCTCGACGCCATCGACGTCTTCGGCAAGATCGGGCTGGTGGAACACCTCTCCTCGCAGCGCGCCAACGGCCTGCGCTCCATGGTCAAGCGCATCCGCGACGAGGCCCGCGTCCGGCTGGCGGCCTAGGCTGTTCTACAAAGACGGCCGATAATCCTCAGCGCCCCAATGCAGTGTCGACGCACGCCGATCCGGCGCAGGCGGGTGGTAGTGGCGCGAGAGCGACAGGAGGGCGGCGCGCAGCAGGAGCTTTGCCGAGCGCGCCGGCCATTGCCGTTCGCGCTCGACGGTTTCCAGCCCCTTCATGAAGCAGCAGACATCCAGCGCCACGCCGGCCAGTTCCGGGCCGATGGCGTCGACCGCCTGGGAGACGCGGCGGCGGGCGGCAAGGGCGCTGTCGGTGAGATCGGCGATGCCGCCGCGCGCGCCGTCGCCGCGGCTCGCGAGACGCGGCTCCCAGGAAGCGGTGACGCGCGGCTGCAACTGCCCGCGGGTGAAATCCGCATGCAGGCGCTCGCCGGCCGCCACCGCCTCTTCGGGTAGAAACTGGCCGCCCTGCCGGTCCTTCATCCGGGCGAGCGCGCCGAGCGGCGATTCCGCCCGGTTGATGCGCACGATCGCCGCCGCGCCCTCCACCTCGACTTTCGCCATCTCGTCGTCGCGGTGCTGGGCGCCATAGGCCTCCTCGCCCGCCCCGCACAGGCGGCGGCGCAGGAAGCCGCGCGCATCCGCTGTTGCCCTCAGACGATCGGCCTCACGGGCCAGCAGTCCATCGGCAAGTGCGCGGCGAACGGCAGCGGCGGGGACGGTGCGCTCGGCGCCGTCGTCGCGGCGCAGCCGCAGGCCCGCACCTGACCCCTCCTTCAGCGTCAAAACCCGGCTGCCGGCAAACCGCAGCAACCCTTCCAGCGCCTGGCCCATATCGATTTCCCGCTTATTCATCCCGTGCCGCTCCGGCCGCGCCGAAAACCGAAACCGCGAGACGCTCGACCGCCGCGACGAATTCATCGAAGGCGGGATCGTCGCGGCGATCCTCGACGACGGCGCAGGCATGGCCGACTGTGGTGCGGTCACGCCCGAAGGCGAGGCCGATCTCGCTCTGCGACAGGCCGAGCGCCACATGGCAGACATACATGGCGATCTGGCGCACATGCGCGGTCGCCCGGCGGCGGTCGCGGCGGGCCTGCACCCGATCGGAGGCCAGCTGGATCATTTCCACCGCGATCTGCCGCACAACCTGGCAAACGGTGCGCACCGGCACACGAACCGGCCCGGCAAGCGGAGACGCCTGTTCGGCGGATGACAATCGGGGCGGTTCAATGCTATGGTCGAGGTCTCGTGTCATGGCGCTCTCCAGATTAGGAATTTATTCATACACCCATTGGCACGCATGGGGAAGAGAGCGAGCGATTCCGGCAACCCATTGTTGATGAAACTGGATAATTTCGGCGGATCATGCGCAGGCGGGCAGCCCATCGACGGGCTGTCACCGATCCGTCAACGTCATCACCAGGCTTGTCCCCAGGATACGCATCAGGCTTCCAAGTGGTTGACAATTATAAATATATCGATGCTTCTGGATGATCCGACGCAAGGCTTGGCATGACGATGGAGAGGCTCTTTGGCTCCTCCCAGTGTGTAAGAAGTCTACGCTTCTACTCGTCGTGCCCATTGCATGTTTATCGGGCTTTATGTGTCGACGATGTTCTCGCCGATCGGGAGGCCCAAAGAACGACCCTTGAGAGCTTAACAAATTAGGTAAATTTTCCTAATCACAATCAACAAAAAACCGGGCATCGCGCCCGGCCTTCCGGCTTTGCAAAAAACCGCGACCGGAAACCCGGCCGGATCGAGACCCGACCGTCCTCCTGTCGCAACGCGGCTTATTTGCCGCGCTTGCGGCGCTGACCGAGGCCCATTTCCTTGGCAAGGCGCGAACGTGCCTCCGCATAAGCCGGGGCGACCATCGGATAATCGGCCGGCAATTCCCATTTTTCGCGATACTCTTCCGGAGACAGCGAATGATGGGTCATGAGGTGACGCTTCAACGACTTGAACGAACCGCCGCATTCCAGGCAGGTGATCTGATCGTCCTGCACCGACTTGCGCACCGAAACCGCCGGCTTCTGTTTCTCGACGACGGCGACCGGCGCGGAAGGGGCGCTGGTGTTGCTCAGGGCGGAATGCACATCGGAAATGAGATTCGAAAGCTCGCCGACCGGGACGACGTGATTGCTCACATAAGCCGCGACGATATCGGCGGTCAGCTCAACCAACAGTTCGGGACCGTTGCCCAAGCTCGAGTCTGTCATGTTTCGTACTCCTGTTCAAAACTCTTGCCCTGTATCCGCCGGCGCGGTCTGGCCGAATCGATCGGACACGCATCATTTCAGAGTCGCGCATTGCCGCCCCTGCTGCAAGCAGTCCGAAGACCGATCGAAGCCTACCCCTAAGCTTCGGCCTGCGCGCATGGGCGGATCATGCGTTTTCGACATCGACCGCTTTCCGACCTCTCCTCACGCAGCAATTGACGGCTCAATTCCCACGCTCGCACTGGTTTTTCCGGCGCTTTCCCGAATCGAAGCGGTTCAGCTTTATTCGATATCGTAACTCTATAATTCTTCGCTTACCACTATTCCCGCAAAAGTCCAATTAATTATTCTAGAATTTACTTCCTGTTCCGGGTCAACGTTGCAACCTTCAAACGATAGGTCTTCAGGAAAAGCCTTTGTTTCGACTTGATACAACCGTTCATCCAAGGGTAGAAATTCCGCGGATGCCTTTTTCAACCACAACGCTTGCCGGATTTGCTTTTCATTCGGGTTCGAAGCCGGTTCGCCGGGCGGCGCGGGCGATCAGATGGGCAGCGACCGGCGCGCCGAGCACGAGGAAGCCCAGACCGACCAGCACGCGGGCTACAACCGCGCCGTCCTGGGCGTGCAGTCCGGCGGCGAGCAGCAGCAGGCCGGAGCCGGCCGTCCCCACCTTGGAGGCGGCGTGCATGCGGGTGTAGAGGTCCGGCAGGCGCACAAGACCGAGCGCCGCCGTGAAGGTGAAGAAGGCGCCGGCAACGAGCAGCGCCGCAACGAGGAGATCGAGCGCTGAAGTCATCGGCGTCTTCCCTTGCGGCGTTGCGGCTGCGCCGGAAGCTCATCCTCGGCGCCGCGCATCAGCAGGAAGCGGGCGAAGACCACGGTGGCGAGGAAACCGACGAGGCCGAGCACGACGGCGATATCGACGAACAGCGAAAAGCCGCTGCGGATTGCGACGAGCGCGATCAGGCCCATGGCGGCAGCGGTGAGCGTATCCAGCGCCACCACCCGGTCGGCCAGCGTCGGCCCGCGCAGGAAACGCCAGACGATCATCAGCAGCGACAGGCCGACGAGAATGAAGGACAGGGACAGCGCGGCCTGCAGGATTTTTTCCGTCATGGGAAAGCCTCGCGGATGCGACGTTCGAACCCCTCGGCGATGCCGCGGCGCAAGGCTTCGGGATCGGCGCAATCCAGCGCATGGACGTGGAGGGTGCGGCCGTCGTCGGAGATGTCGACGGTCAGCGTGCCGGGCGTCAGGGTGATCAGGTTGGCGAGCAGCGCAACACGGAACTCGCCCTCCAGCGCGGTCGGCACGCTCACCATGCGCGGATCGAGGCGCAGGCGCGGGCGCAGGACCGTTGCCGTCACCGCCAGCACCGAAAGCGCGAACTCCTTCAGGAACAGGAGAAACAGCAAGACGAGGCCGAGCGGGCGCACCCGCAGGCGTGGATGATCGAGATGGTGGCGCAGCAGGAAGAGCACGAGCAGCGCCAGCAGCGCGCCAAGGGCAAGATCGGGCGGCGCGAGGCTGCCGCTCAGCGCCGTCCAGGCGGTGAGGATCATAAGGAAGGCGGCGGCACGGCTCATGGCGAAGCCTCGCCCGGAAAGACCGAGCCGACATAGGCATCGCCCGCCGAAAGGCTGGCGGCGGCCTCCTGCGCCAAGGACAACACGCCCTCCGGCAGCAGGCCGAAGCCGGCAATCAGGGCGACCAGAAGGGTGAGCGCGGCGGTGCCGCTTGCCGCCGGGCCTATCTCCGCCGTTGCCGCCGGGCGCCAGAAGGCGAGCAGGAAGATGCGGGCGAGCGCAATCGTCGTCAGGAAGCCGGAAAGCAGAATGGCGCCCGCCAGCCACCAGGCGCCGATATCCAGCGCGGCCTTGGTGAGAATCGCCTTCGGCCAGAATCCGGAAAGCGGCGGCAGGCCGGACACGGCAAAGAACAGGGCCAGGCAGAGGAAGGCGAAGAGGGGATCGCGGGCATAGAGGCCGCCGGCTCGGCCCAGCGAAAAGCTGCCCAAACGCCTACCGATGCCGGCGACGGCGATATAGAGCGCGGTCATCGCCAGCATCGAATGCAGCGCATAGAGGATGGCGCCGCTGACGCCCCCGGGGCTGCCGAGCGCCAATCCCGAAAGCATGTTGCCGATGCCGGCGATCACCCCGAAACCGGCGACGCGGCGCAGGTCGTCCTCGGCCAGCATGCCGAGCGCGCCCACCAGCATCGAGGCCGCGCCGGCGGTGACGATCAGCAGGCTGAGTTCCTCGCGCTGCAAAGGCATCAGCATAACGAACAGGCGCAGCAGCACATAGATCGCGACCTTGGTCATCAGGCCGGCGAACAGGGCCGAGACCGTCAAGCGCGGCGTGTGATAGGCGGCGGGCAGCCACATCTGCAACGGGAAGGCCGCCGCCTTGAGGCCGAGCGCAAAGAGGAAGAGCACGGAAAGCGTCATGCCCGGCTGCGCGCCCTCGCCGGCGCGGATTTCCCGGGCGAGATCGGCCATGTTCAGCGTGCCGAGACGCGCATAGAGCAAACCAACCGTCGCAAGGAACAGGGCTGTGCCGACGAGGTTCATCAACGCGTATGTCCAGGCGCCGTCGATCTGCTCGGGCTCTTCGCCGACCGCCATCAGGCCGAAGGCGGCGATCAGCGTCACCTCGAACCAGACATAGAGGTTGAAGATGTCGCCGGTGGTCAGCGCGCCGCAGACGCCGGCCATCAGCAGCAGCAGGAAGGCGTAAAAGCCCTGCCCGCGCGCGGCGGCATCGATATCGCCTGACGCGAACAGGCAGGCGGCCAGCGCCACCACCGAGGCGGCGAGCGTAAACAGCGCGCTGGTGAGATCGACGGTGAAGGCGATGCCGAAGGGCGGGAGCCAGCGGCCCATGACCATGGTGACCGGGCCCTCGGCGATCACCGCGACCAGCAGCGCCGCGTTCAGCCCCACCAGCAGCAACAGGCCCGCCGTTGCGATCACCGGCTGCAATATCGAGTGACGCCGGAGGATGACGAGGATGGCGGCGAGCGAAAAGCACAGGGGCACCGGCAGGATCGTCAGCCAGCTCGCACTCGTGGGCGCGGCAAGGTTCAGCGCGGCGGAGAGGTTCGGGATCGGCGCGGCCATTCAATAGCCTCCCGGCGGCGCGGGCCGGTCGCGCGGTTCGGCGCGGTCGAGGCCATCGACTTCCTCGGCGCCGAGATCGCGAAACGCCCGCCAGGCGAGCACCAGCAGGAAAGCGAAGAAGGAGAAGGAGATGACGATGGCCGTGAGGATCAGCGCCTGCGGCAGCGGATTGGCGGCCCCGGCCTTCAGCGCGGTCTCCGCCTCCCCGATGATCGGCGGCGCATCGCGCGTCACCCGGCCGGAGAGGAACAGCAGGAGATTGACGGCATTGCCGAACAGCGCGAAGCCGATGAGCGCCCGCAACAGATGCGGCGCCAGCAGCAGATAGATGCCGGCCGAAAAGAACAGGCCGGAGAGCACGGCAAGCCACGGCTCGATCATGGCTCTTCCTCCTCCACCGCCAGCGCGATCGCCGTCACCGCGCCGACGACCACCAGATAGACGCCGGCATCGAACAGCATGACGGTGGAGAGCGGCACGGTGATGCCGAACAGATGCGGCTCGATCCACAGCCCGGTCATGAAGGGCATATCGGCCAGCGCCGAGAACAAGCCGGCGACACAGGCGGCCGAGAGCCCGAACGCCGCGACCGACAGCGGCGAGACTTTCACCGCCCGCCGCACGGCCTTAGGACCAAAGGCGGCGGCCTGCAGGGCGAAGGCGGCGGCTGCGACGAGACCGCCGATGAACCCGCCGCCCGGCGCATTGTGGCCGCGCAGCAGGATGAACAGCGAGGCGATCAGCATCAGCGCCGTCAGCGGCACGGCGAAGGCGCGGAAAATCGGCGTGTTCATGCCTTGCCTCTCCGCGTTGACCGACGGCGCAGCAGGGCCAGCACGGCAAGGCCGGCGGCGGTGACCACGGCGATTTCGCCGAGCGTATCCGTGCCGCGGAAATCGACGATGATGACGTTGACGACGTTCCGGCCATGGGCAATCACCCGCGACCATTGGCCGAAGAACAGGGAGAGCGCCGGATCGAAGGGCGTTTCGAGGGTTTTCAGCGTCAGCAGCACCAGGCCGAAACCGCCGCCCAGCGCCAGCGCCCCATCGACCAGCCGCCGCCGGGGCGCGCGCCGGTCGACGACCGAGAGCCGCAGCCGCATCATGACCAGCGTCAGGATCACCACCGACAGCGTCTCGACCATGAACTGGGTGAAGGCGAGATCGGGGGCAGAATAGAAGACGAAGATGACCGCCACGGCAAAACCCTGGATGCCGAGCGCGACGATGGCCGTCAGCCGCTGGCGAGCGGTAATGACCGCGCCCAGGCCGATGACGGCGACGGCAAAGATCATGGCTTCCGAGGGCAGCAGCGGCGCGAAGCGTGGCCAGGCGGGCCATTCGCCATAAAGCGCCGGGGTGACGAACAGCGCGGCGGCAAGCGTGGCAAACATCACCGTCATGTAGATGTGCAGCCGCCCCGGCTGGGTGAGCCGCGTCACCCGCCGGGCCAGAGCCAGCAGGCCGGCGATGAATTCGTCAAAGGCGGCATCCGGCCCCGGCGACAGGGTCGCGACCAGCCGGGCGACGGCCGGGCGCAGGCGGTCGGCGAGCAGCCAGACGGCGATGCCCACGAGGATGGTGACGACCGACAGGAGCAGCGGCAGGCCGAAATGCGGCATCGGGCCGATCTCGACCGGCGCCGGCGCGGCGCGCACGGCGCTGGCCATCGGTGTGGAAAACAGCGCATGAAACCGGGGCGAAAGCAGCGCGGCGACGAGGCCGGCCAGCGCCAGCACGGCCGGGGCGAGCCACAGCAATATCGGCGCCTCATGCGGGGCGCGGGGCGTCGGTTTGCGGGCCCCGAGAAAGGGTTTCAACGCGATGACGAAGGCCGCGGCGAACATCAGCGCATTGCCGAGGACGACGGTGGCGGTCAGCAGGATGGCGCGGAGATTGCCGCCGGCGAGCGCCGCATAGATCTCCTCCTTGGCGAGGAAACCGAAGAAGGGCGGCAGGCCGCCCATGGAAAGGGCGGCCGCCAGCGTGATCGCGAAGGTCAGCGGCATGGCCGAGACGAGACCGCCGAGCGCGGTGATGTCGCGGCTGCCGGTTTCGTGATCAAGGATGCCGGCGAGCATGAAGAAGGCGCCCTTGAACAGCGCGTGGGCCATGAGATAGAGCACCGCCGCCTCGACGGCATCATCCCCGCCGGCCCCGAGCAGCAGCACGAGAAGGCCGAGCGACGCGAGCGTGGTATAGGCGAGCATCCGCTTCAGGTCGCTTTCGCCCACCGCCATGACGGCGCCCACGATCAGCGTCAGCCCACCGAAGACCGGCAGGATGATCTCCCAGGCCGCCGTGCCGCCCAGCGCCGGATAGAGCCGCATCAGCAGGTAGATGCCGGCCTTCACCATGGTCGCGGAATGCAGGTAGGCCGAGACCGGCGTCGGCGCCTCCATGGCGTTCGGCAGCCAGGCATGGAAGGGAAACTGCGCCGATTTGGTGAAGGCGGCCATCAGCACCAGGAGCAGCACCGCGAGATAATAGGGGCTGGCCTTCAACGCCTCGCCATAGGGCAGCGCCAGCGACATGTGGGTGACGTCGGTGACGTTCCAGAGCAGCAGCAGGCCGGCCAGCAGGAACAGCCCGCCGCCGCCGGTGATCACCAACGCCTGCAGGGCGGCGCGGCGCGCGGCGCGGCGTTCATGGTCGAAGCCGATCAGCAGGAAGGAGGTGATCGAGGTCATCTCCCAGAAGATGAACAGCATCAGAAAGCTGTCGGAGACCACCAGCCCCAGCATCGCCCCCATGAACAGGAAGAGGAAGGCGAGAAAGCGCCCCTGCAAAACATGGCCCTTCAGGTAGCCGCCGGCATACAGCACGATCAGCGCGCCGATGCCGGTGACCAGCAGCGCAAACGTCAGCGACAACCCGTCGAGATACCAGGAGAAGGAGAGATTGTAGCTCGGCACCCAGGCATAACCGCCGGTCACCGGCGCCCCGCCGGCGATCTCCGGCACCAGCGAACAGAAATGCAGGAAAGACAGCGCCGGCAACACCGCCAGCCCCCAGGCCGCACGCGCGCCGAAACGGCCGGCCAGCACAGGCGCGACAACGGCGCCGAGGAAGGGCAGGACGAGCGCCGCAAAGGTCGCCTCGGTGGCGCCTGATGTCATTCCCTCTCCTTCTCGAGGCGTTTCGGGCGGATCAGCGTCCCTTGATTAGGATAATCGGCCGGCCCTCTCAACCGATTTCGGCCGACGGAGGGGGAAGTGTTCGCGCATTGTCTTGGCCGGGGATCATCCCTATCTATGCGACATCCCGAAATGTGAAGGAGGCCCGACATGAGCGAGACGACGATTCCCAAGGTGGAGAAGAGCGACGCCGAATGGCGTGAGCAGTTGACGCCGATCCAGTACAAGATCATGCGCGAGCACGGCACCGAGCGCGCCTTCACCGGGCCTTACTGGGACAGTTTCGAGACGGGGCTCTATCGCTGCGCCGCCTGCGATGCGCCGCTGTTCCTCTCGGATACCAAGTTCGACGCCGGCTGCGGCTGGCCGAGCTTTTTCCGCGAGGTGACGCCGGGCGCGGTGCGCGAATTGCGCGACACCTCGCATGGCATGGTGCGCACCGAAATCCGCTGCGCCTCCTGCGATTCGCATCTCGGCCACGTCTTCCCCGACGGACCGCCGCCGACGGGCCTGCGCTACTGCATGAACGGCCATGCGATGGTGTTCGAGCCAAAGTGAGTAGTGATAAATTGCCACCGCCGACGCGTATTGGTTGAGGAAATCGCCTCTCCATCCCCCTCTCCCTTCGGGGAGAAGGGGAAAGGGCGCCACGAGCGAAGCCAACCGCTTTGCGATACGCCGCACAATGATCCATCCAAAAGATCCATCCAAAAAAATAAAAATGCCCTTTCCGGCAAAACGCCCTGAACTCGCCGCTCCCTTATGCCGGCGAATCGGCGATGATGGGGTCTGCGCATCCCACGCTGCCCCGGCTTTGAGAGGAACACCGTCATGGCATGGAACGCCCGCAAGGCCGCCTCGCCGCTGCTGATCGTCACCGCACTGGCTGCGTTGTCGCCGGCCTTCGCAGCCGGCACAGGCGAGAGCTGCGACAGCCTCGCCGCCGGCCGCTTCGATCCGCAAAAGCCGGCCGCTGTCCCCGGCACCGAGATCGCCGATGCCGCCGCTGCGATCACCGCCTGCGAGGCGGCGGTGAAGGACATGCCGGCGGAGCCACGCTATCGTTTCGAACTCGGCCGCGCCTATCTGGCCGGCAAACGCTTCAAGGAGGCGCGCGAGGCTTTCACAAAGGCGTCTGACGCCGGCTATGCCGCCGCCACCGGCAATCTCGGCAAGCTCTATGAAAACGGCGACGGCGTGCAGGCCGACCTGAAGAAAGCCTTCGACTTCTATTCGCGCGCAGCGGCGGCCGGCGTGCCGATCGCAGCCCACAATCTCGGCACGCTCTACCGCGACGGCCGGGGCACGACAAAGGATTTCGCCCGCGCGGCCGCCTATTTCAAGATCGCGGCCGATGCCAAATATCCGCCTGCTATCACCGCGCTCGGCCTTGCCTATCGCGACGGCAACGGGGTCGAGGCAGACGTCCACACCGCCATGGCGATCCTGAAGACCGCCGCCGATCTCGGCGAGGTCGAGGCCATGGATGCGCTGGGCGGGTTGTTCGACAATACCGAGGGCATCGAGCCGGATGCGAAACAGGCGATCGCCTGGTATCGCAAGGCGGCCGATGCCGGCGACGCAGCCGCCATGAGCCATCTCGGCTTCGCGCTTGCCGGCCTCGACGACGGCACCGACCGCAAGCAGGAGATCCTCGAATGGCATCGCAAGGCCGCCGAGGGCGGCCAGGCGGCCTCGATGGTCGAGCTCGGCTATGCCTATGAGCAGGGCGACGGGCTGGCGAAGAACATCGACCAGGCGGTGAAGTGGTACAAGAAGGCCGCCGATCTCGGCGATCCCGACGGCGAGAACAATATCGGCGTGATGTATTACCAGGGCACCGGCATCGAGCAGGATTTCGCCAAGGCGCGGCAATATTACGAGAAGGCAATGGCGCAGGGACAGACGCTCGCTTTCCTCAATGCCGCCTATCTCTACGGCGAGGGCGACGGCGTCGCCGTCAACGGCGTCAAGGCGGCGGAATTGTTCATGAGCGCGCTGACCGGCGGCGAACAGGGCGCGCTCGACGAGTTGAACGAGCCCAGCATCGAATGGCCGAAAGATTTCTACACCAGCCTGCAAAAGCGGCTGAAGCGCGCCGGCTTCTATTCCGGCGCCATCACCGGGCGCTTCGGCCCGGAAAGCATGGAAGCCGCCAGGGCCGCCTTCAACAGCGACAATGGCGAGGACGGCGCTTCCGCCGAATAATCAGCCGTCCTCGAGCTCCCGCGCGCAGGCCTCGCAGAACGGCGTATAGGGCACCGCCTCCAGCCGCGCGGCGGTTATCGTCGCGCCGCAGCGGGTGCAGCGGCCGAAGCTGCCGGCCGCGATGCGGTCCAGCGCCGCACCGATGGCGCGCAGTTCCTGCTCCCCCTGCAGGCCGAGGCTGTCGAGCACCTCGTCATTGTTGCGCTCCAGCGCCCGGTCGTCGTCGTCTGGATTGCGCGGCTGCTCGAAATCGTGCTCGATGCGATCCAGCCGGCTTTCGAGTTCGCGGCGGCGGGCGCGCAAGCGGTCTTCGAAATGTCTGACGTCCATGGCGTCCTCCCTCAGCGGTCGACGAGAACCGAGCACAATGAATGGCGCACGACGCGGTCGGCCGTCGCGCCAATGAAATAATTGGTATAATCGGGCGTATGCGAGGCGATGACGATGAGATCCGTGCCGAGCTCCTTGGCGGCTTCGAGAATCTCGCGCGCCGGCGGGCCCTGGCGAAGCTGGATGCGAGCGGGTATGCCGGTCTTCAACAGCAGCCCCTGCAGCTTTTCACGCGCATCGGAAATCGCCCCCTCGATGAGGTCGGCGGGGAAATCCAGCATCAGGTAGGTCGGCGCCTGCTCGACGACGTTGAGCAGGATGATTTCGCCGCCGGAATCGAGCAGCGAGGCTGCCTTGCGAAAAATGCGCTCCCCCTTCTCCAATGCGCCGGCTTCGATCGGAACGAGGATCTTCTTGTACATGGCCTGCCCTTTCTGCTCGCTTCTGATGAACACAGCATAGCGGCGCGGCCGCGACGCGCACCTTGATTCCGATCAAGTTTCGGTGAAATCTCGTCGTCAACATCGCATTGACGATGCATCGCTGAAACATGATCTTCCATGAACAATGGCGATGGGCCATATCTTCGGCAGCGCATCCTTTCCGTTCATGCCATCGCGGAGGCAGGACCGCTCCGCGGTTGGCCGGAACCGGCTTGAGGTGCGAAGGAGGCCCTTTCCCGATGACCCAACTCGACAGACGCGGATTTCTGAGCCTTGCGGCGGCGGGCGCGGTCGCGGCCGGCGCTTCGCCGGCCCTCAGCAGAACGGAGACCGAGACCATGCCCAATCCTTCCTATGCCCTGACCCGGCCGGCCTATGTCGGCCATTCCCATCTCGTCGTCGCCGACCTGCCGACCGTCTCGGCCTATTACCGGACCATGCTTGGCATGTCGGTGCTGGACAAGAGCATGAGCGGCGAGGTTCTCGGCGCCGCCGGCGTGCCCCTGCTGACGCTGACGACGCGCGGTGACGTGCGCGCCGCGCTGCGCAATGCCGCCGGCCTGTTCCACACCGCCTTCCTGATGCCGGACCGCACGGAACTGGCCCGCTGGCTGCGCCATGCCGCCCATAACAACGTTACGCTCGACGGCGCCTCCGACCATCTGGTCAGCGAAGCGATCTATCTTTCCGATCCCGAGGGCAACGGCATCGAGATCTATGCCGACCGACCGCATGAGGCCTGGAATTTCCGCCCCGACGGCACCGTCGAGATGGATACCCGCCGCCTCGACCTGCAGGCGCTCTACGACAGCGCGCCGACCAACGCCTGGGAAGGCATGGCGCCGGGTTCCGCCATCGGCCATATCCATCTTCAGGTCGGCGATATCCCGCAGGCCAATGCCTTCTACCGCGATGTGCTTGGCCTGAAGATGATGGCCAACTATCCTGGCGCCAGCTTCTTCGCGACCGGCGACTATCACCACCACGTCGCCGCCAACATCTGGAACAGCCGTGGCGCACAGGCGCGCAGCGACGGCATGAGCGGCCTGTCCGACTATACGCTGCACTTCAACGACGCCGCGGCGCTGAAGGCGGCGCTCGCCAATCTCGACGCCCACGCCATCAAGGCGACCGCCGAAAACGGCGTCTGGTCCCTGAAGGATCCGTGGGGCATCGGCCTCAGGCTCACCGCCTGATTCCTCCCTATATCCGCCGTCATGAAAGCCCGCCGGAACCGGCGGGCCTTTCGCGCATTCATAGGCAGGATATCCATCGGGGGAACATCACAATGGCATACGAACCGGAGCGCACGGGGCAGGGGCAGCCGCTGGCCGATCTGGCGCGAAACGGCGCGCGGGAGGAGCCCGGCCTGGTTCGCGTGCGCGTCGAGCGGGACAATCTCGATCTCGCCAAGATCTGGTCGATCATCGGCCTGTTCACCATCGCGGTGCTGACTGTCGTCTATACCATGTCGGCGGTGCTGATGCCGATCACGCTGGCGGTGGTCGTGGGGCTCATCCTCGGCCTTCTCGCCGACAAGCTGCACAAGCTCGGGCTGCCGCCGATCCTCAGCGCCATCCTGCTCTCGACGCTGTTCGGCCTCGGCGTTTTCCTGATCGTCAATGCGCTGGCCGAGCCGGTCGCCAATCTGGCGCAGAACGCGCCTGATATGGTCGAAGGCGCGGTCAAGCGCATCATGCCCTATCTGCAGCGCATCGAATGGCTGCGCATCACCCCGGCCTCGTTCACCAGCGGCCCGGTGTCGATGGAGGGGCTGCTCACCAATACCGGCAGCATCCTGCAATTGCTGGCGGCCGGGCTGACGCCGGCGCTGGTGCAGGCGCTGATCTTCTTCGCGGCGCTGCTTCTGTTCCTCATGGGCCGCCTGCAATTGCGCAAGGCGCTGATCCTGACCTTCCGCAACCGCGACAAGCGGCTGACGGCGATCCGAATCCTCAACGCCATCGAGGAGGCGCTCGGCTTCTACTTCGCCACCGCCGCCCTGGTCTATGCCTCTATCGGCGCGGTGGTGACGGTCATCGCCTATTTCGGCGGCCTTTCCATGCCGGTGCTCTGGGGCGTGTTCGCCTTCATTTCCAGCTTCGTGCCCTATCTCGGCTTTGCGCTGATGACGCTGTCGCTGGCGGCGGCCGGCATTCTCTCGCATGATACGCTCGTCATCGGCGTGCTGCCGGCGCTCGCCTTCTTCAGCATCCACCTGGTGACGGAAAACCTGGTCATTCCCGGCGTCATGGGCAAGCGGCTGGAAATCAATCCCTTCATCATCTTCGTCGCCATCATCTTCTGGAGCTGGATGTGGGGCGCCGTCGGCGCCATGCTCGCCCTGCCGCTCTCGCTGATCGTCATGACCATCATCAACGAGACCCTGCCCGACGACCGGCCGATGCCGCAGCTTCCGGGCTGATCCACACTTTCAAGCCTATCCGAGGAGCGTAGATTTTGGACCATGCCCCCTTCGATTTCACCGAGACCAGCCACAGCGATCTCGTCAGCGGCCGTTCGCCCTGGGGCGGCGAGGCGCGGCGGCCGCAAAGCCAGCCGTTCGACGACAGCTTCAAGGTGGACGTGGCCATCGTCGGCGGCGGCATCACCGGAGCGCTGACGGCGCAGGTCCTGACGGCGATGGGCCTTTCGGTCTGCGTCATCGACCGCGAACGCCCCGGCCTCGGCAGCACCTCGGCGAGCACCGCCATGCTGGAATGGGAAATCGACGCGCCGCTCGGCGAACTCGCCGGCTATTACGGCTTCGAGCGCGCCGCCGCCATCTATCGCCGCAGCCATGCGGCGGTTTCAGGCCTTGCGACGCTGATGGCCTCGCTGCGTGTCGACTGTGCCTTCCGCCCGCGCCCGACCCTTTATATCGCCGGCGAGGAGCAGGCGCCGGACAGCCTGATCGAGGAAATGCTGCTGCGCGAACGCGCCGGCCTGCCCGGCCGTTTCCTGCCTGCGGCTGAACTGGCCGAACGCTTCAGCATCAGCCGCGCCGGCGCGATCCATTCGCCCGGGTCGGCCGAGGCCGATCCGCTGTGCATGGCGTGGGGGCTGCTGCATTGGGCCGCTGCGCATGGGGCGCGGCTGGTGGATGCCACGGCAACGGCCTTCCACGAGGAGGGCGGCCGGGTGACGATCGAGACCGACACGCCGCATGTGATCGAGGCCCGCCATGCGGTGCTCGCGACCGGCTATGTCATGCCGGGCTTCATCATGCCTGAAATCCACAAGATCGCCTCGAGCTGGGCGGTCGCCACCGCGCCGCAAGCGCCGGATGCCCTCTGGCCCGAGCGGGCACTGATCTGGGAAGCGAGCGAACCCTATCTCTATCTGCGCACCACCGCCGACAACCGCATCGTCATCGGCGGCGAGGACGAGGCAATCGACGATCCGGCATTGCGCGACTCGAAACTGCCGGCCAAGGCCGAAGCCTTGCGCGAAAAACTGCGCCGCCTGTGGCCGGCAGCAGAGCCGGCGCTCTCCCATGCCTGGTGCGGCGCCTTCGGCGAAACGGAAGACGGCCTGCCGCTGATCGGCCGGGTGCCCGGCACGCAAAACCTGTTCGCCGCCTATGGCTATGGCGGCAACGGCATCACCTTTTCCTACATGGCCGCCCAGATGGCCGGCGCCTTCGCGCGCGGCGACTGGCGCGACTGGTTTGACGATTTCGCGCTGGACCGACCGTCGCCGGGCTGAGGGATCAATTTCCCGGCGGGCTTGGCGGGGCATCCTGCAAACGCACGAAGTGGACGCCGCGCGCCTTCAGCTTGAGGATGCCCTTGACGACGCCGTCGCCGGCGGCATGGGTCGGCTGGTTGATGTGGGCGATGACCACGTCGCCGTCCTTGGCCGAGGCGATGTGCTTTTCCGCCTCGCGGGCACCGAGCAGCGAGCCGCCGTCGCCATTGACCGAGTAGCCGCCGATCTCGAAACCCATGGCGCGGATAGCGGCGATGGAAGACGGACTATAGCGCGCCGTCGCGCCACGGAACCAGTGCGATTCCAGCCCCGTGGCGGCGCGAATGGCGGCAGCGCCGTTCTGCACTTCCTTCGCCACGGCTTCCGGCGAGCCGGCGGCGGGGATGCCGTAGATGGTCACCGGGCGATCGACGGCGGGAATGTGGTTCTCGCCGTGGTTTTCCAGCTCGAACAGATCGGGCCGCGCCGTAATCCGCGCCAGCGCCTGCGGGTTGTGCTTCAGCCAGCGGGCAGTGACGAACAGGGTGGCGGGGATGTTTTCGGAAATCAGCGTATCGAGGATGCGCAGATCCGTCTTGCCCATGCAGGCATCGAAGGTCAAGGCCACGCGGGTGACGTCGCCGCCGCGCGGAACGGTCAGCTTCGGCTCGACCAGCCCCTTGCCGCCATTCGATTTCGGCGCGCTGGCCTTCGCGCCATGCGGAAGGATTTCCGCCGCCTGGAGCGGCAGCGCCAGCGCGGCAAGCAGCGAAAGACAGGCAATGGCACGAAGCATGTGAGACAATCCCGTTGGCCAAGGGTTCTGGGCGGTTCCAGGCGCTGGAATGCCCCCGCGAATCGGGCCGTTTTATGATGCCGCGCGCCGAGACGGCAATCAGTCGTAGAGATAATTCTCCGTCCATTCCTCATGCGGGACGATGCTGCCGACCTCATAATCGAAGCTGCGGACGTTGATGCGCTTCGGGCCGGTCAGGCAATTGAAGGACAGGCGATACCATTCGCCGCGGCTGCGGAACACCGCGCCGGGCGCGTTCAGCGAATCGCCCTCCCGCTCCGGCTCGGCGAAGGTATAGGCGATCACCTTGTCGGCCTTGAAGCCGCCCTTGCCGGCGCTGATGCGCGCCATGGCCTCGGTGTCGCAGGCCTGTTCCAGCCGCGTATCGGGATCGAGCGCCTCCAGTTGCCTGGCGATTCGCGCATCCACGGCAAAGCCGGGCGTTGCGATGGATAGAAACGGAAGGGCGACAAGGGCGGCGACGGGCGCGGCAAGCTTCATCATTCTCACCAATTCTTTGAAAGTGTTCATCAAACGGGCGTGCGCCGACGACAGGGACGCTCCCAGGCCGGCGGTCGCTTTATAGACGACCTGTGGCAGCGCGGCAACAAATCCTTCATCAATGTGGTCAGAATGTGATCTCGAATCCACAAGCGGATGCCCGGCAAGCCTCGCGCAAGCCGCGCCGTTGCCCTTGATCGCCCCCCGGCGGCGCTTTATCTGTGAAGTCCCAATCCTGCTTTGCCGCATTTCCGGATGGAAGACCGCGATCCGCTTTTTTCCGGAAATGCCTTTGACCCCGGAGGCCTGCTTGTCGATTTTCCACTCCCTCCCCGCCGCCCCCATCGCCGAGAAGCGCCCCGTCGAGGACACCCGCCACGGCATTGCGCGCATCGACGACTATGCCTGGCTGCGGGACGGCAACTGGCAGGCGATGTTCAAGGATCCGGCAATCCTCGACCCCGCCATCCGCGCCCATCTGGAGGCCGAGAACGCCTATATGAAGGCGGCGATGGCCGATACCGCCGCGCTGCAGAAGCAGCTCTTTTCCGAGATGAAGGGCCGTATCAAGGAAGACGACAGCTCCGTGCCGCTGAAGAACGGCCCTTATGCCTATGGCAGCTTCTATGTGACCGGCGGCGAGCAGCCGCATTATTTCCGCACGGCCCGCGATGCCGATTACCGCGACACCGCGCTGCGGCAGGTGCTGCTCGACGGCGACAAGGAAGCGGAAGGCAAGGCCTATTTCCGCCTCGCCGGCCTCGACGCCACCACCGATCACAGCCATGCGCTCTGGGGTTATGACGACAAGGGCTCGGAATATTACACGCTGCGCATTCGCAACCTCGAAACCGGCGCCGATCTCGCCGACATCGTCGAGAATACCGGCGGCGGCGGCGCCTGGGCGCCGGACGGCAAGAGCTTTTTCTATACGCTGCAGGACGAGAACCACCGTCCCTCGAAAATCTACCATCACATCGTCGGCCAGCCGCAATCTTCCGACCGGCTGGTCTATGAAGAGACCGATCCCGGCTTCTTCATGGGCGTCGGCGGCTCGCTGCTCGACGACTTCATCTATATCGACATCCACGACCACGAGACCAGCGAATACCGACTGCTGTCGACCAAGGACCTGAGCGCCGAGCCATTGCTGGTCTCGCCCCGCGAGGAAGGCCTTGAATATGCGATGTGCGAGGGCGGCGACGTCTTCTACATCCTCACCAATGCCGATGGCGCCAAGGATTTCAAGATCATGGAAGCGCCGGTTACGGCGCCCTTCCGCGAGAACTGGCGCGAGGTCGTGCCGCATACGCCGGGAAAGCTGATCCTCAGCCACATGGCGTTCGCCCGCCATCTCGTCTGGCTGGAGCGCAAGGACGGCCTGCCGCAGATCATGATCCGCGACCGCAAGACCGGCGCGGAACATGCCATCGCCTTTGCCGAGGAAGCCTATTCGCTGGGCCTGCAAGGCGCTGCCGAATACGACACCGACATCATCCGCTTCTCCTATTCCTCGATGACGACGCCGACGCAGCTTTTCGACTACAACATGGCGACGCGTGAGCGCACCTTGCTGAAGACGCAGGAAGTGCCCTCCGGCCATAACCCGGACGACTATGTCACCCGCCGCGTCTTCGCCCCCGCATGGGATGGCGAAAGCGTGCCCGTCACCCTGCTCTACCGCAAGGATCTGGTGCTCGACGGCACGGCGCCCTGCCTTCTCTACGGTTACGGCGCCTACGGGATCACCATTCCCGCCTCGTTCAATACCAGCTGCCTGTCGCTGGTCGATCGCGGCTTCGTCTACGCCATCGCCCATATTCGCGGCGGCAAGGACAAGGGTTTCGCCTGGTATGAAAACGGCAAGATGCAGAACAAGGAGAATACCTTCAAGGATTTCGTCGCCGCCGCCGATTATCTGGCCGCCGAGAAATACACCTCCTACGGCCGCATCGTCGCCGAGGGCGGCTCGGCCGGCGGCATGCTGATGGGCGCGGTCGCCAACATGGCGCCGGAAAAGTTCGCCGCCTTCATTGCAGCCGTGCCCTTTGTCGACGTGCTCAACACCATGCTCGACGACACCCTGCCGCTGACGCCACCGGAATGGCCGGAATGGGGCAATCCCATCGATTCCGAGGAGGAATATGGCTGGATCGCCGCCTATTCGCCCTATGAGAATGTCGACGCCCGCCCCTATCCGCCGATTCTCGCGCTGGCCGGCCTCACCGATCCGCGCGTGACCTATTGGGAACCGGCGAAATGGGTGGCGCGCCTGCGCGAAAAGACCACCGGCGACCAGCCGATCCTGCTGCGCACCAACATGGATGCCGGCCATGGCGGCGCCTCCGGCCGCTTCCAGCGTCTGGAGGAAGTCGCCTTCGAATACGCCTTCGCCATCAAGGTCGCCGGCAAGATGTAAACCCGGCTTTCAAAACTTAACCGCCTGTTAACGGCCGCTCCCTGACAAAGGGGCGGCCGTTTTCGATTCTCCCCGATTTTTCGGAGCTTTCCGTTAGAGCACCTCCGCCTTTCTTCGAAACGCGAAGCTGCTCTATCTCTTTGCTTTTCCGCATTTCCGGACGGAAAACCGCTTCGCACTTTTCCTGGAAATGCTCGGTGACGCAAGCTTCGCGCAAGGTTCAATGGTTAACGAACCATTAACCACCACCTTGTCGAGATGGACCAATGCGCATCGAAAGCGGCTTGCAAGGGTATTATTACAACCAGGGACGCTTCCAGCGGCCCGATGGCGAGATCGAGGAATCCGCGGACGCGCAGGGCGCGACCGGAGCCCGCAAGTTCTCGCCCGCCGTCGAAAGCAGCACGCTGCTGTCCACCGCGCTGTCCGACGCCCTCTGGGCGATCGACGACGGCCGCGCCAACGACAATTTCGCCTTTCCGGCCGGCTATGCCGATTCGGTCGCCGAAGCCTCCGATCTCGCCGCCCGCGTCAGCGCTCTCTATCTGGAAGACGAGGATGTGACCGGACGCGAAATTCTCTACGCGTAATTCTCTCGACGAACCTTGAGGGCGCCCCGCAGACGGGCGCATTTTTCCTGCGCTCGAGCAGGTTTGCCGGCATGAGGCCGAGATTTTCGGAAACCCCGTCATTTCAGCCAGGATCGCGCCTATGAAGATCGGCAGCAGCCTCCGTTCCGTCTCCGCCTTGTCCTACCAGACGGGCAATTCGCCGCTGCCCGAGCAGGGCGATGACGACGCATCCGGCCGCAACCGCCGCCTCTCCGACGATATCCCGCTCACCGGCGCGCAGACCGTGCCGGCGCCCGCCCTGTCGCAGGCGCTGTGGAACCTGACCGTCGGCGCCAGCGACGATGCCCCTGCCCTTTCCGCCGATGCCGCCAAGCAGACCCAGGCACGCGACGATCTCTTCGACGACCTGCACAAATGGGCGAAGATGAGCATCGCCGAGAAGATCCGCGCCCAGTATCTGGAGCGCAAGGGCCTGACCGAAAGCGACCTCGCCGCCATGCCGCCGGAAGAGCGCCAGGCCATCGAGGACGAGATCCGCAAGGCGGTGCTGCAGGCACTCGGCGCCGGCGACCAGGCGCAGGGCGGCTCGGACGAGGCCGCCAAAACGCAGGCCGTGTGATCGCACGGCTTGCAATCATCCCGCGAAGTCCTATCTCTAGAGACTAGAGCTTTTCATGGGGATGCATCATGCTGTCGATCGGCGAGTTGTCGCGCAAGGCCGAGGTCAAGGTTCCGACCATCCGCTATTACGAGCAATCCGGCCTGATGGCCGCGCCGGAGCGGTCCGAGGGCAACCAGCGGCGCTATACGCGCGCCGACCTGGAGCGGCTGGTCTTCATCCGTCATGCCCGGGCGCTCGGCCTGTCGCTGGATGAGATCCGCGAGCTCATCAGCCTCAGCAAGCATCCCGACGAACCCTGCGCGCGCGCCGACCGCATCGCCGCCAGCCATCTCTCTTCCGTGCGCGAACGCATCGCCCGGTTGCGCAAGCTGGAGAGCGAGCTGGAGCGCATCGTGTCCCATTGCCACGGCCAGACCATCGGCGATTGCTATGTCATCCGGGCGCTGTCCGACCACGGGCTTTGCGAGGGCGATCATCCGCCGGTGTGATTTGCTCTTGACAAGTTGGGCGTTTCGGGGAATCTCTGCGACATGATCAAACGCGCACCCATTTCCCGTTCGTATTTTTGGGCCTTCCGATAAGGGCGGCTCCAGACTGATCATGTCGAAACAAGCCGCCTCCAGGGCGGCTTTGTTTTTAGGAGAAAACGGCGTCCTGGCGGCAAACCTCGCAAAAGGAAAACGCCAATGACCGACGATATCGATCTTACCCTTTCCCGTCCGCCCGTTGTGGTCATCCGCATGGCCAAGCCGCGCGACCTGCCCGATCTCAAGGAGATGATCGCGCTGCTGGCCGCCGATCATGGCGACGCCGCGCGGATCACCGCCGAGGAACTGGAACGCGACCTGTTCGGCCCGATGCCGTGGATCCAGGCGCTGGTCGCCGATAGCGGCGAAGGCCTGATCGGCTACGCTATTCTCGTGCCGCTCTACAGGGCGCAGGAGGGAAAACGCGGCATGGATCTGCACCATCTCTTCGTGCGCAACGGCCATCGCCGCAACGGCATCGGCGAGCATCTGGTCGCCCGCGCCCGCGAGCAGGCCCGCACGGCCGGCTGCGATTACCTGTCCGTTGCCGCCGCGACCGGCAACTTCCGCGCCCATCGCTTCTACGAACACATGGATTTCAAGGCCCTGCCGGTGACCGGCATGCGCTTCATGCAGGCGCTCGCATGAGCCCCGTCCAGGAAAGGAAACCGGTATGACGACCATCGCTGTCGCGTTGACGGATCGATATGCGGATTGGGAAGTGGCGCTGCTGATGGCTGAGGGCCGCAGCTTTCTCGGCCTCGATTTCGTCGTCGCGACGCCGGCCGCCCGGCCGGTCACCTCCATGGGCGGCATGACCGCCATGCCGCAGGCCGCCATCGACACGCTCGATCCGAACGCCTTCGACGCGCTCGTCGTCTGCGGCGGCGAGAGCTGGCAGACGCAGGATGCGCCCGACATTTCCGCGACCATCCGCGCCTTTTCGCAACGCGGAAAGCTGGTCGCCGGCATCTGCGCCGCAACCCTGGCGCTCGCCCGCGCCGGCGTGCTTGATGACGTCGCCCATACCTCGAACGCCCTCGAACTGCTCGAAACCACCGAGGCCTATCACGGCCGCGCGCGATACCGAAACACCGCTGCCGCCGTAAGCGATGCCAACATCATCACCGCCGCCGGCACCGCACCCGTCACCTTCACCGCCGAAATCTTTCGCGCGCTCGGCCATGGCAGCCCGGAGCTGGACGGTTATGTCGCCCAGTTCGGCCAGGAATTCTCCGCGTCCGCCTAAAGCGCCGGGATCGCCTTCAGATAGGCCGCGATCGCCTCGCGGTCTTCGGCCGGCAGTCTGGCCATGTTCTGCTGCACCTCGACCATCGAGCCGCCGACCGAGTCGAATTCAGGGGTAAACCCGGTTTCGAGATAGGTGACGATATCGGCCTCGCTCCACTGGCCGATGGATTTCGATCCAGGGGTGATGTCGGGGATTCGCCCCTGCCCTTCTGGGTTCGGCGCGCCGGCCAGCCATCGACCGGACTGGAAGCCGCCGAGCGGATTGCGCGGCGTGTGGCATTCGCCGCAATGGCCGAGGCCCTCGACCAGATATTGGCCGCGCTTGACCTGATCGCCGCTGGCGCTCAGCGGCGCGCGCGGGCCGTCGTTGAAGAACAGCAGTTTCCAGCCGCCGAGCGCGATGCGCTGGTTGAAGGGGAACGGCAGTTCGTGCGGCGGCGCGACATTGGCGCTGGCCGGCAAGGTCTTCAGGAAACCGAAGAGGTCGTTGACATCCTTCGGCGTCATCCGCGCATAGGAATTGTAGGGAAAGGACGGGTAGAGATGCTCGCCACCGGGGCCGACGCCGCGAGTCATGGCGTTGCCGAACTGCGCCAATGTCCAGCCGCCGATGCCCGCCTTGGGGTCGGGCGAGATATTCGGCACATGGAAGGTGCCGAACGGGCTTTTCAGGGCCAGCCCGCCGGCAAGCACCTTTTTGGCGTCTCCTTCCGATCCCGGCGCCGCATGACAGCTGACACAGCCGCCCGCCCAGAACACCCGCTCGCCATTGGCCATGTCGGGTTCACCGAGGCCGGCCCAATGCGCCTCCGGCAGCGGCGCCGGCAGGGTCAGGTAAAACAGGGCGGCGGCGCCGACGACGGCGATGCCGGCCAGAGACAGGAGGATGCGCGTCCTCTTTCCCGCCATGGCACGCTCCTTGATCAGGGAGATTTCGATGGAGGCCGCCGGAGCCAGAGCCGGCGGCCGTGCGTCGATCCGGAAAGGCCTATCGCTCGGGTCAATCGACCTTCAGGCGATAGGCCTGATGACAGGCGCCGCAATCCGCGCCCAGCGCCTTGACCGCCGCGCCCACACCCGCCTTGTCGGCCGGCAATTGCGCCAGCAGGCCTTCGGCATCGGCGTGCAGCTTGTCGGCCTTGGCCTTGAAGTCATCCATGTTTTCCCAGATCTTCGGGCTGGCGGCGGGGCTGTTCTTTTCCGAGCCCGGCGGAAACTGATCGGGGAAGGCTTTCACGCTTTCGGCAATCGTCGTCAGCGCGGTTTTCACGACCGCCGCGTCATAGGGCTTTTCGTCCTTGGTGATCGCGACGAGCTGCCCCATCGCACCGCCGATCTTTTTCATGATGGCTTCGCGCTCATCCTTGGTGCCGGCGGCAAGGGCGGTGCCGACGCCAAGGGCTGCGGCCAGCGCCGCAGTGGCGATCAATCTGAATCTCATGCTTCGTCTCCCATCGGGTTGGCGAAGGCCGCACTGCCGGCCGCTTCGCTGCGCTACCAAATGTCACAGCAAATTCGCCCGATGGAAGTAACAAAAGAGTGATGAAACAATTGATCCCATTGGCAAAAGTGTCACGGAACCTTTTTTGCCGGACTGCCCCCGCGCAAATCCGAAATCCACTTTCCGGCTTTTGTGGATATACTCAGCAAGACATAGCATCGCAAAGGAAAACCCGGCGCTGGAGCCAGCGCCGGGTCGAATAAATCCGTCACGAAATGCCGGTTACTTGGCGGCGGCTTCGTACATTTCCAGGACATGATCCCAGTTGATCAGGCTGTCGACGAAGGCTTCGAGATACTTCGGGCGGGCGTTGCGGTAGTCGATGTAATAGGAATGCTCCCACACATCGACGCCGAGGATCGGCGCGCCGCCGTGAACCAGCGGGTTTTCGCCGTTCGGGGTCTTGGAGATTTCCAGCTTGCCGTTCTTCAGCGACAGCCAGGCCCAGCCGGAGCCGAACTGCGTCGTGCCGGCGGCGATGAAATCGGTGCGGAACTTGTCGTAGCCGCCGAGGTCGGAATCGATTGCGGCCTGCAGCTTGCCCGGCAGCTTGTTGCCGCCGCCGTCCTTCTTCATCCACTTCCAGAAATGGATATGGTTGTAGTGCTGGGCGGCGTTGTTGAACAGGCCGGCATTGGTGCCGAACGACTTCTTGACGACCTCTTCGACGGAAAGATCGGACATGCCCGCTTCGGCGGCCAGCTTGTTGACGTTGTCGACATAGGCCTTGTGGTGCTTGTCGTGGTGATATTCGAGCGTTTCCTTCGACATGAAGGGGGCAAGCGCTTCGTAATCATACGGCAGGGGCGGCAATTCGAAAGCCATGGCGTGATCTCCCTTATTTGGCAGAGGCTTCAACCTGAAAAAACGGTCGTGCGGGAACATAGGAGCGTGTGGCGCATGTGGCAACCGGCGAAATGCCAAAAAACGGTACGCTCGCGGAAAATTCACCTATGTTTCAAAGCGCTATTCGCAGAAAAACAATGTCGAGCCCACAGCCCCGCACAGTAGGGAAAAAACGGAGTTTTTTGCATGAAGACCATCCTCGCTCTGCCGCTTGCCGTGATGACGATCCTGGCCATCGCCCCGCTGGCCCACGCTTCCTCCAGCGACGCCTGGGCCGCCCTTGCCGCCAACGTCAAGGCCAAATGCGCGGCCGCGGCAAAACCGTCGCTGAAGAGCGCGAAGGTCGCCGTCGATCCCTTCGGCAGCGAACGCTTCGGCCTCGCCATCGTCACCGGTCCGCTGAAGGCGGGCAAGGGCAAGGCGAGCTTCATCTGCGTCTATGACAAGCGGACGAAGGCGGTCGAGATCGGCTCGGAACTGGGCAGCGATATCGTCACGGTCGGGGTGCCGAAATAAGGCGGGTGGGGCCTGCTCTCAGCCGCCGGCCCCCTTCACTCCTCCCCGCCGGCGCGGCCATGCGCCCAGTCCATGTACAGATCCAGCGCCTTCTTCGCCACCGGCCCCTCCGGGTAGCTGCGTTCGTCGAGCTGCACCACCGGCGCGACCTTGGAATAGTTGCCGGTCATGAACACCTCGTCGGCCGTCAGAAAATCCTCGACGGTCAGCGTCGCCTCCCGCACCTCGAAGCCTGCCTGGCGCAGCAGGCCGAGGATGCGGGCGCGGGTGATGCCGGCAAGGAAGGTGAAGTTGATCGCCGGGGTGAAGACGACGCCATCCTTGACCATGAAGATGTTGGAGGTCGCGGTTTCCGCGACGTTTCCGTTGATGTCGCGGGCCAGCGCATTGTCGAAGCCGCGCGATGTAGCTTCGACCAGCATGCGACCGCTGTTGGGGTAGAGGCTGCCGGTCTTGGCCATGGTCATCGCCGTGTCCGGCGTCGGGCGGCGGAAGGGCGAGACGGTCAGCCGCGAGGGCTTGGCGGTATGCATCGGCGCCTCGAACAGGCAGAGCGCGAAACGGGTCGATTCCGGATCGGGCGCGACGACGCCGAAGCGGCCATGCTCGGCCCAATACATCGGCTTGATGTAGATCGCCGTCCTGCCGTCGAATTTTTTTACACCCTCCCAGGCGAGCGCCTCGATGTCTTCCGCCGTCTTCACCGGCTTGAGGCCGAGCGCCAGTGCCGAGCGGTTGACGCGCTGGCAATGCAGGTCGAGATCGGGGGCGATGCCATCGAACCAGCGGGCGCCATCAAACACCGTCGAGCCGAGCCACATGGCATGTGAGGTCGGGCCGATGAGCGGCGGATTGCCCGACAGCCATTCGCCGTCGACATGGGTCCAGGTGGTCGTCGGGGCGGCGGTGTTCACGGTCATCGGCATCTTCTCCTCTTCAAGATAGGTCCATGAAACGCCGCCCATGCGACCGGTCAAGGAGAAAGCGGACGCATTGACGCTTTCGCAAGAAACTGTCCGGGAATATCCCTGTAATTTCGGAATTTTGCGCAAAAACAAAAGCTTGTCGAATAATTCCATCAATAATTTTCATGCGTTCCCGGCTTTCTGCCATGGCGAGGCCATGCGATCATCGCCCGCAGACAAGCTAGGGATGCCATCCATGAGAGCCATGTATTTCGAGCGCTTCGGGCAGACGCCGGAGATCCGCACCCTGCCGGACCCGACGCCATCGGAGGACGGCGTGGTCATCAAGGTGGAGGCGAGCGGGCTTTGCCGCAGCGACTGGCATGGCTGGATGGGGCATGATGCCGATATCGTGCTGCCGCATGTGCCGGGCCATGAATTTGCCGGCACCATCGTCGCGACCGGGCGCGGCGTGATGCGCTACAAGATCGGCGACCGCGTCACCGTGCCCTTCGTTTCTGGCTGCGGGCGGTGCAGCGAATGCCATTCCGGTAACCAGCAGGTTTGCCCCAGCCAGTTCCAGCCGGGCTTTACCCATTGGGGCAGCTTTGGCGAATATGTGGCGATCCCGACCGCCGACCTCAATCTGGTGCGCCTGCCTGAGAACATGGATTTCGCCACCGCCGCCAGCCTCGGCTGTCGCTTCGTCACCTCCTTCCGCGCCATCGTCGACCAGGGCCGCACGCGGCCGGGCGAATGGGTGGCGGTGCATGGCTGCGGCGGCATCGGGCTTTCGGCGATCATGATCGCCACGGCGCTCGGCGCCAATGTCGTCGCCATCGATATCACCGACGAGAAGCTGGACTTCGCCCGCCAACTCGGCGCCGTGGCGACCATCAAGGCCGGCGCGACGGCCGATGTGGCGGACGCCGTGAAAGAGATCACCGGCGGCGGGGCGCACGTCTCCATCGATGCGCTCGGCCACAGCGTCACCTGCGTCAATTCGATCCGCAACCTGCGCCGCCGCGGCCGGCATGTGCAGGTGGGGCTGATGCTCGCCGAGCATGCGACCCCCGCCATCCCCATGGGCCTCGTGCTGGCGCATGAACTTGAAATCTACGGCAGTCACGGCATGCAGGCCTGGCGCTACGACGCGATGATGGACATGCTGGCGACCGGCAAGCTCGCCCCGCAAAAACTGGTGAAGCGCACGATTACGCTGGAAGAGGCCGTGCCGGCGCTGATGGCCATGGAAGGCTCCACCGATCTCGGCATCAGCGTCATCACGCGATTCTGAAAGGAAGCGGAACATGGTCTGGTCGGCATCGCAATACCTGAAATTCGAGGACGAGCGCACGCAGCCGGCGCGCGACCTGCTGGAGGGCGTGCCGCTGGAAACAGTTGGCCGCGCCGTCGATCTCGGCTGCGGGCCGGGCAATTCCACCGAACTGCTGGTGGCGCGCTACCCGGACGCCGAGATCACCGGCGTCGACAGCGACGAGAATATGCTGGCCGCCGCGCGAAACCGCCTGCCGGCACTGACCTTCGAGCAGGCCGATCTGGCAGGCTGGGCCCCGCCGCAGCCCGTCGACCTGCTGTTCGCCAATGCCGTGTTCCAATGGCTGCCCGATCATCTCGACGTGATGGACCGGCTGATGGATTGCCTGAACCCCGGCGGCGTGCTCGCCGTGCAGATGCCGAACAATCTCGGCGAGCCCTCGCATCTGCTGATGGAAGAAACCCTGCATGACGGCCCCTGGGCATCGGGTTTCGCCGGCAAGAGCCTGCGCCGCCGCACCCTGCCCGACCGGCAAGTCTATCGCGACCGCCTCGCGCCAAAAGCCCGCGACATCAGGACATGGAGCATCGTCTATCGCCACCCGATGGCGGATGCGGCCGCGATCGTCGCCATGGTGCAATCCACCGGTCTGCGCCCCTATCTCGCCGCCGTCGGCGAAGACAATGCGGAAGCCTTCCTCGACGCCTATCGCGCCCGCATCGACGCGGCCTATCCGCCGCAGGCGGATGGCAAACGGCTGTTTCCGTTTCCGCGATTCTTTCTCGTGGCGCAGAAGGCGTGAGGCCGGGCACCACGGACTCAAAACCTCCGACGTCATCCTCGGGCTCGTACCGAGGATCTGCCTTCGCCCACTCAAACCATTGACGTATCAGCACTTTCTACCGTTGGCAGATGGTCGGGACAAGCCCGACCATGACGGAGGAGAGGTTGGGCGGGCCATCGGACGGCGGGAATTGGCCGATCCGCTGCCGCCCTCAAAATCCCATCAAATGAACTGGCTCAGCCCCGGCACCGAGGCCACGACCTGATCCACGACCTCATCGCCGGCATATTGCTTGGCCATTGCGATGGTTTCCTTGGCGAGCGCGCCGATCTCGCTCATGCCCAGGCCTTCGCTCATCAATTGCTGGCCGAGGCCCATGACGCCGCCGCCACCGCCGAGCGCGCCCATGAGGCTGCCGAGCAAACCGCCGCCGCCGGCGGATTCGCCGTTGAAGCGGGCGACGAGATCGGCGCCGCCGGGGATCGCCTCGATCATCCGCGCCACGGCGCCGTCATCGGCCTCGCGCTGCAGGAAGCCGAGCATCATGCCCAGCGCCTTTTCCGCCAAGGCCGGTTCGATGCCCACCTTGTCGGCGATCTGTGTGACGAGTTCGTTCATGCGCTGTGCTCCTTGTTGTCTCGCGGGCGCGACCGATGTTGTCGCCATGCCGCGCTATCCTTATAACAGCAAGGAAACGATTCAATGAAAAGCATGCCGTGCGCGGCAATGGCCAGGGAGTGCGCATTTTGACAGTCGAGGATGGAAAGCTCTTCATCGGCGCAAGCCGCAACCCGGACGACAGCATCAACAAGCCGGAATATCTCGACCTCAAATTCGGCAATCGCCACGGGCTGATCACCGGCGCCACCGGCACCGGCAAGACGGTGACGCTGCAGATTCTGGCGGAAGCCTTTTCCGATGCCGGCGTGCCGGTGTTCTGCGCCGATATCAAGGGCGATCTCTCCGGCCTCGCCGCCATGGGCGAGCCCAAGGATTTTCTGCTGAAGCGCGCCGAACAGGTCGGGCTTTCGCCATACGATTTCCAGGAATTCCCGGTCATTTTCTGGGATCTCTATGGCGAAAAGGGCCATCGGGTGCGCACCACCATGGCCGAGATGGGGCCGCTGCTGCTCGCCCGGCTGATGGATGCATCGGAAGCGCAGGAAGGCGTGCTCAACATCGCCTTCAAGATCGCGGACCAGGGCGGGTTGCCGCTGCTCGATCTGAAGGATCTGCAGGCGATGCTCAACTATATGGGCGAGCATGCCACCGAGATCTCCAACCAGTTCGGCTTCGTCTCCAAGGCTTCCATCGGCTCGCTGCAGCGCGGGCTGCTGGTGCTGGAACAGCAGGGCGCAAAGAATTTCTTCGGCGAGCCGGCGCTGAAGATTTCCGACATCATGCGCACCACCAACGACGGCCGCGGGGCGATTTCCATCCTCGCCGCCGACAAGCTGATGATGAACCCGCGCCTCTACGCCACTTTCCTGCTGTGGCTGCTGTCGGAGTTGTTCGAGGAACTGCCGGAAGTGGGCGACCCCGACAAGCCGAAGCTGGTGTTCTTCTTCGACGAGGCGCACCTGCTGTTTTCCGACGCGCCGAAGGTTTTGATCGAGCGGGTCGAGCAGGTGGTGCGCCTCATCCGCTCCAAGGGCGTCGGCGTCTATTTCGTGACGCAGAACCCGCTGGACGTGCCGGAAACCGTGCTCGCCCAGCTCGGCAACCGCGTGCAGCATGCGTTGCGCGCCTATACGCCGCGCGAGCAGAAGGCGGTGAAGACCGCCGCCGATACGTTCCGCCCCAATCCGGCCTTCGATTGCGCGACCGCGATCACCACGCTCGGCACCGGCGAGGCGCTGGTCTCGATGCTCGAAGGCAAGGGCGCGCCCTCGATCGTCGAGCGCACGCTGATCCGCCCGCCCTCATCGCGTCTCGGCCCGGTGAGCGAGGAGGAGCGCCGCAAGGTGCTATCGGTCAGCCCGGTCGCGGAAATGTATGACGAGGATTTCGACCGCGAGTCAGCCTACGAGATCCTCGCCGCCCGCGCCGGCAAGGGCGCCCAGCAAGCCCCGCCCCCTGCTCCCGCGCCGCAGCCGAGCGAACAGAAGGACGACAGCGCTGCCGGCCGCTGGACCCTGCCCGGTTTCGGCAACGACCGCGAGCAGGAGCCGGCGCCGCGCGAAACCCGGGGGCGCTCCGGCGGGTATCAACGCGAGACGGTGGTCGAGGCGGCGATGAAAAGCGTGGCGCGCACGGTGGCGACCCAGGTCGGCCGGGCGCTGGTGCGCGGGATTCTGGGGAGCTTGCGGCGTTAAGATTTTTTCGGTGTCCACGGCGCATCGTATGCGCCGACGCATTTTCCTCCGTCATGCTCGGGCTTTTCCCGAGCATCTGCCGACGGTGGAAATTTATGATATTTCAATTGCTTAAATGAACGAAGGCAGATCCTCGGGACAAGCCCGAGGATGACGTCCGGTTGCTTTTTGACCGGTTTGCCAAAAGGCCGGCTCCCGGCTTCGAAGCAGGGAACCCCGCTCACCGCACCGGCGCGACGAGGCAGAAATAGGCGCCTTGCGGATCCAGGGCTTGCAGCACCCAGGCGCCGGGAACTTCCATGGGGCCTTCCAGCACCCTGCCGCCGCCGGCCTTGACGCGGTCGAGCGCGGCGTCCAGCGTGTCGACGGCGAAGTAGTAGCTCCAGCCGCAGAAGGGGCCGTCCTCCTCCTGGCGCATCATGCCGCCGGTCATCTGGCCGTCGCGGCCGAAGAGCAGGTATTTGCCCTTCGGGCCCATGTCCATCTCGTCGATCTTTTCCCAGCCGAACAATTGCCGGTAATAATCGAAGGCCTTGTCGACATCCTTGGCATAGAGTTCGCACCAGCCGACGAAGCCCGGCGTGCCCATGGCAGGCTCCGGCGGCATGTCGCCGTCCATCGGCGCCGGCTTGAAGGCGATGATGACCGGCCCCTGCGGATCGGCGAGCACCGCGAAGCGGCCGATGCCGGGGATATCGTCGGGTGGGCGGCGGATGGTGCCGCCGAGTTCGACGCATTTTTCAGCGGTGGCGTCAACATCGTCGACCGCCACGTAACCGGTCCAGTTCGGCGGCACGCGCATGGCCTTCATGTCCTCCGGCAAGGCCTGCAGGCCGCCGGTCGCCTGTTTCTGCCCCGGCATTTCCAGCAGCCAATAGGGGCTTTCGAGGCCCATGCCGGCATCGCGCGCATTCCAGCCGACCACCGAATCGTAGAACCGCGCGGCGGCGGGAATGTCCGTTGTCATCAGTTCGTACCAGACGAATTTTCCTTGCATGTCGCTCATGGCATTCCCCCTCGGGTTCAGGTGCGGCGGCGGAAATCCACCGCCATGAACTGCTTGAACGTGCCGTCCGGCTGGCGGACGCTGCCGGTAAAGCGGCGGTGGTCGTCATCGAGAAAGGTTATGGCGTCGTGATAGAGCGCCGTCTTGCCGGGATCGTCGAAGGCGGGGCCTTCGGCCTCCAAGGTCAATGTCCTGCCGTCGTCCTCGACCCAGCCCTTGTAGACCCAGAGCTTGGTCATCATCGTGCCGACCCAGGTGCCGACATAATGCTGCTGCGCCGGGTCGTAACCCAGCGTCATCAGGGTGCGGGTTTGGCCATCGGGGCCCATGTCGGCCTTACCTTCGACGACGAACCAGAGGCCGTCCATGGAGCGGCCGGCCTCTGTCCATTGCGGCGTTTCGGCCGATCCCTCGTCGGGCAGGGCATCCCAGATGCCGACGAGCCTTTCAAGAAAGCGATGCTGCTCGATCGGTTTCGGCTGTTCCATCATGCCTGTCTCCTTTGCGTCGGGGGTTCAGTGGCAGCAGGCGCCGTCCTTGGGCTTGTCCTCATATTCGTCGTGGCGGCGCACGAAATCCATGGTCGAGTCCTCGTTGCGGCCCTTGGGCGCGCGGTCGAGAATCATCAGCGTGCCGATCAGTTCCTCCGGCCCACGCCCATAGGTGGAATAGGTGTGATAGACCGTGCCGTCGCCGTCGCGATAGAAGGCGCTGAGGCCGGGTAGCTCGTCATGGGCCTCGGCGGGCGGAATGTCGGTGAAATTGTAGTTCACCGTCTCGCCGGCCAGATGCTCCTTGGTGAAGGACACGCCGTAATCGAAATTGAAATCGCTGCCGAAGGACGAGACCCAGGGGAAATGCCAGCCCATGCGGCGCTTGTAGGCGGCGATCTTTTCGAGCGGCGCCTGCGAGACGACGGCGAGCGTGACATCGTGATGGTTGAGATGCACCAGCGCGCCGTCGAGGTGATCGGCGAGGAAGGAGCAGCCGGGGCATCCCGCCTGCCAATCCGGCCCGAGCATGAAATGATAGATGATGAGCTGGCTGCGGTCGCCGAAGAGATCGGCGAGGCTTTTGCGCCCTTCGGGCGTATCGAAACGGTAGTCCTTGTCAACCTTGACCCAGGGCAGCGCCCGGCGCTCCGCATTCAGGCGATCGCGCGCCCGGGTGTGTTCCTTTTCTCGCGCCAGCAGCGCGCGGCGCGCCTCCAGCCACTCCTCGCGAGATACCACGGCATTTTCCATGTCGACCTCCTCAGGTGTTCGTCATGTGTTCCCGTTGACTGATTAGGTTGATATCAACATATATTGACCATGTCAAACCAGGAACTGATTCCTTTTTCCACGACCCTGCATGTGCGCGATACGTGCCTTTGCCTGCATGTGCAGCGGGCGGCACGCGCCCTGGCGCGGCGTTTCGACGAGGCATTGCGCCCTCATGGGCTGACGAACGGGCAATTTTCGCTGCTGATGTCGCTGAACCGCCCCAAGCCGCCGCCGATGGGGCCGGTGGCCGAACTCCTCGCCATGGACCGCACGACGCTGACGGCGATGCTGAAACCTTTGCAGCGGCGCGGCCTCGTCGATATCGCCCCTGACCCGAAGGACCGGCGCGGCAAGCGCCTGAAACTCACCGAGGCCGGGCGCGAAAAATTGATCGCCGCCCTGCCCGCCTGGCAGGCGACGCATGACGAGATCGACACGCTGTTCGAGGATGGCGGCGTCGGCCGCCTGCGCGGCGACCTCGCGGCCATTCGTTAGAGCAGTTCCAGGAAAAGTGGATACCGGTTTTCCGTTCGGAAATGCTCCGAATTTTATTGCCAGACGACGATGCGGGCCTTGGTGGGCACCCGGTCGTAGAGATCGATGACGTCCTGATTGATCAGGCGCACGCAGCCAGACGACACCGCCTTGCCGATGGAATTCCATTCCGGCGAACCGTGCAGGCGATAAAGCGTATCCTGGCCGTTCTGGAAGATATACATGGCGCGGGCGCCGAGCGGGTTCATCAGGCCCGGCTCCATGCCGCCGTTCTCGATGGAATATTGCGCCAGTTCCGGCTTGCGGGCCACCATCTCGTTCGGCGGCTTCCAGCGCGGCCATTTCTGCCGCCACTGGATGACGCCCTCACCCGACCAGGCAAAGCCTTCCTTGCCGATGCCGACGCCGTAACGCATCGCCGTGCCGCCGGATTCCACCAGATAGAGGAAACGCGACTGCGTATCGACGACGACGGTGCCCGGCGGCTCGCCGGTGGGATTGGCGACGCGCTGGCGATAGAAGCGCGGATCGATGCGCTGGTAAGGCACGGCGGGAATGAGGAAGCCGCCGTCATAGGTCTCGCCATAGATGCGATCGAGCTCGGGATCGCCGCCGGCGCCGTAGACGCCGCCATTGACGGGCATGGCGACCGGCTGCACGACAACCGGCCGATATTCGACGCGCGACGTATAGGGAGAAGCGCAGGAGGATAGCGCGGACATAGCGCCGAGCCCCGTCAGCGATAGAAAACCGCGACGCGACAGGGAAGGAAAGGATGGGGTCATGGCCAGGAAACGCTTACGAGGACAACGAAAATATCGGCGGCGAAACGCATGGAATCACGTTCCGGTTCCGTCTTCCGGAAAATATACGGTTGCAAACTGCCGGCGTCCACCGCGCCCGCGCGCTTCACGCGGACGTGAGCGGCCCTACATCACCACGACACGGGTTTTGGCGGGCACGCGTTCGTAGAGATCGATGACGTCCTGGTTGAGCATGCGCACGCAGCCCGAGGAGGTCGCCTTGCCGATGGAGCGCCAGTCCGGAGTACCGTGGATGCGGTAGAGCGTATCCTGGCCGTCCTTGAAGATATACATGGCGCGGGCGCCGAGCGGATTGGCGAGGCCTGGGTTCATGCCGCCATTGGCGGCGGCATACTGGCGCAGTTCCGGCTGGCGGCCGACCATATCGTCCGGCGGCGTCCAGCGCGGCCATTTCTGCTTCCACTGCACCACGCCGCGGCCGGTCCAGGCATAGCCTTCGCGCCCGAGGCCGACGCCGTAGCGCATCGCCCTGCCATCCGCCTGGACGAGATAGAGAAAATGCTCGCGGGTATCGACGACGATGGTGCCGACCGGCTCGGCGGTGCGGTAGCTCACCTCCTGGCGCAGGTATCGCGGGTCGATCTTCCGGTAGGGAATGGCCGGCAGCGTGCGGTCGTCGTCGCGCACTTCGCCGTAATAGGCGGTGTGCAGCGGGTTGGAGACCGGCAGGCCGTAGGTCTGGTGGAAGGAGCTGGCGTAGAGTTGCGTGCGCCGCGCCACCGGCGGCGTCTGGTCCACCGGCTGGTATTGGTAGAAGACCGGCGCCGTCTCGGCGCGGAAGACGTCGACATTCATGCGGCTGGTATCGGTGCAACCGCCCAGCATGGCGACACCGCCCAACAGCGCAACGAAGGAAAGCCGCCGGAACCTGCAATCATCAAACGTCATCGAAAAACCGCTTCTCACCCATGAGTCCGGCTTGCATCATGGCAAGGCCAACTGGCGCGAAGCTTGTCTTCGATCAGGTGCGCCGGCAGGGGGCGCGCGGCGCGGGCAACGGCAGCTTGCAACGCGACAGGGGCGTGACGCACAGATCGCGCAGCACATCCGGCGGCAGGTCGGCGAGTTCGCGCAGCGACATGGCGGCCAGCTGCCGATGGCCGAGCGAATCGCATTTCCACAGGGCCTTGTCCCCTCCGGTATCGTCCGTATTGCGGACGGAACGACGTCTCCATAAAAACTTGAACATCATTGCCTCCGTGACAGGGCGTTCCACCCGTTTATATCGAAGGATTGCGCCTGAACGGCCGTGCCATCAATTGAGTTTATCGGCTGGGGGGTATAGAAAAACTGGATGAAACCGCTCAATCTCGTGCATCTCAACGCGCTCAAGTCCGTCGAGGCGGTCGCCCGGCTCGGCTCGTTGCAGGCGGCGGCCGACGAGCTCGGCGTCTCCGCCGGCGCGGTCAGCCAGCAGGTGATCAAGGCCGAGGCGCAGCTCGGCCGGGCGCTTTTCGAGCGGACGCCGCGCGGCATGGTGGCGACGGCAGCCGCCCTTCCCGTGCTGCAACGCCTGACCGCCGGCTTCCGGCTGCTCGGCGAAGCGGTGGCGGAAGGGCGCCGGCGCGACGACACGGTGCTGACGATTTCCGTCGCGCCGGTCTTCGCCGCGCGCTGGCTGGTGCATCGGCTGGACGGCTTTTCGGCGGTGCAGCCGCATATCCGCCTGCGCATCGACGCGACGACGCAGCTCGTCGATCCCGCGCTCGGCGATGTCGACGTGTGCATCCGCGTCGGCGACGGGCGCTGGCCCGGCGTCGTCGCCGAAGCCTTTCTGGCGCAGGAGATCTTTCCGGTCTGCACGCCGCAGATGGCCGCCGGCCTGTCGGCGCCCGAGGATATCCTGCGGCTGCCGGTGGTGACCGACGCCCATAGCAGCTTCACCTGGGAGACCTGGCTGGAGGCCGCCGGCCTTGGTGGGCGCACGATAACGCCGCGCCATGTGCTGAACGAAGCGTCGCTGTGCCTCGATGCGGTGCTGGCCGGACAGGGCGTGATGCTGGCCTGGCAGACGCTCGCCAGTCGCAGCCTGGAACATGGGCGGCTGGTCGCGCCGTTTTCCATCCGCGCCCGCACCGGCGCCGGCTATTATTTCGTTACCCCGCCCGGCCGGCGCGATCCGGCCAAGGTCGCCGCCTTCAAAAGCTGGGTGCGCGCCGAGATGGAAGCCGACATGATCAGGCTCGGCTTTGCCGAAGCTTAAGCCAGGTGCGACCTGGCCAGGGCGAGAATGAGGCCGGCGTCCGATCCGGAATTGTGCACGAAGCCGATGACCCTTGGCATGTCGCCGCCGACATCCGTCACGCGGCAAAGCACGATCTGGTTTTCGAAGATGTCGCGGCGCAATTCGCCATCGGGCAGGTTGCCGCGCACCAGTTCCGCTATCGCAGCGGCGGTCTTCGCCGGCTGCCTGATAGGCGCGGTCAGCGTGAAGATCACGGTGTCGTTTTCGCGGACCAGCCCGGCCGTAGCCTCCCGCACGCCGGCGACGAGCCGGAGGACTACCTTGTCGAAGCGAAGACGGATGCCGGCCGCCTTGATCCTTTCCGCGATCTCACGCTCGACCGGCATTGGCTGCGCCATGGGTGACGGCGCGTTCACGCGGTCATCTCCCCGAAGCGCGGACGCGGCAGCGACAGCGCGGCAAGCGCCGCCGCCAGCGCCGGCAGGGCAAAGAGCGCGAAGAGCCAGGCGGCAGCCGATGCATTGCCTTCGAGGCCGCCCGGATGCAGCAGGCCGGTGCTGTTGACCGTCACGCCAGCCAGAGCCGCGCCAAAGGCGCTGCCGAGCGATTGCATGGTGGTGATGCCGGCGGACGCCTTGTCCTTCTCGTCATCGGCGGCGAGATGCAGGATATGGGTAACCAGATGCGCCCAGCCGAGGCCGACGCCGAACCCCATGCCGAAGATCAGCACAGTCGCCGCCGAGAGCAGCATAAGGTCACCCTCGGGATTTGGCCGCGCCAGGCTGAAAGCCAGGAGCCCGATGCAGGCCGCCTCCATCAGGCCACCCCAGATGATCGACCGGCGCATCGTCTCGCCCTTGAAATTGCTGCTGAGAAAGGCCGCCGCCGTCCAGCCGAGCGCCACCAGCGCGACGATGTAACCCGAGACCAGCGGCGTGACGCGATGCAGGGTCTGCAGGAAGTAGGGAATGTAGATGTCGCATGTCAGCGCGCCCAGCAGCATGAACATCGCCAGATACACCCGCGAGATCGGCATGGACAGCGCGATGCCGCCGCGCGGCAGCAGGCGCAGCGACGCCCGCCGCTCGACCACGACCATGCCGCCGATGGCGATGGCCGCGCCGACCACCAGCCACAGCCGCAGGCCGACATTTTCCGTGGTGCCTGCAAAGCTGACCAGCAGCAGCGACACCGTCAGCAGCACCATCTGCCCGACGGGCGCCTTGGTTTCCTGCCGGTCGTCCTCGCCTCTCGGCAGCAACCAGGGGGCCAGCAGGCCCATGGCCAGCGCAAAGGGCACGATCAGCGCGAAGGCATGGCGCCAGGCGCTGCCTTCGGCGAAGAAACCGCCGAGCGTCGGGCCGACGAAGGTGGAAATGCCCCAGATCGCCGCATAGAGCGTCGAGGCTTTGTTCCACAGGCTTTCGGGATAGGCGTAGCGGATGAAGGCATAGCCCAGCGTCGCCAGCGTGCCAGCCCCGAACCCCTGCACGGCGCGCCCGATGAGCACGGTCTCCATGCTCGGCGCGATGGCGCAGATCAGGCTTCCCAGCAGGAACAGCGCCGCTCCGATCGAATAGGTGCGGTTGAGGCTCATGCCCCGCGGGCGGATGGCGATGAACACCGAACCCAGCACCGAGGCCGTGACATAGAGCGTCGTCACCCAGGCGAACAGCGGCAGGCCGCCGATATCGCGCACCACCGAGGGCATGATCGTGGCGGTGACATAGGTCTCGACGGCATAAAGCGAAATGCCGCCCGCCAGCATCAGGCTGGCGCCGAGATGGCCGGGCGCAAACAGCGACCAGAGGCTGGCGGAGCGGGCGGAAACGGGCGAAGACATGATTTAAAATTCCGGTCTCGGACGTTGCAATGTCAGGGGTTTCGTTTTATTCCAAGTTATATCTTGGAAATTACATGAACGCCGCGATTAATCAAGCCGGCTCCGGACAAGAATAATGCGACCCTCCCCGCGTGACAGGCTGCTCTTCCTTTTGAAAACCGAAGGCCCGCAATCGACGGCGGCGCTGGGCGCTGCGCTTGGCCTGACGGGCGAAGCCGCACGGCAGCAACTGGCCAAGCTTGCCGAGGACGGGCTGGTGGAAGGCGTTTCGGAAGCCGGCGGCGGTCGCGGCCGCCCGCGCCAGACCTGGCAACTCACCGGCGCCGGTCATCGCAGCTTTCCGGACGGCCATGCCGACATGGCGCTCGCCCTCATCGACGCCATCGGCGCCGAACTCGGCCCCGACGCGCTGGAAACCGTCATCGCCGCCCGCGAACGAAAGACGGAGGCGCTCTACCGCGAGACACTCGCCGATGCACGGACGCTTGCCGATCGCATCGCCCGGCTGGCGGCGTTGCGCATGGCCGAGGGTTATATGGCGAGTTGGTGGCAGGAGGACGACGGATGCTTCATTCTCGTCGAAAACCACTGCCCGATCTGCGCCGCCGCCTCAGCCTGCCGCAATTTCTGCCGGTCGGAACTGGATATTTTTCGCAACGTGCTTGCCGCACCCGTCGAGCGCACTGAACATCTGCTGCAAGGGGCGCGCCGCTGCGCCTATCGGATCGGCTAGAACATTTTTGTTTTGCCGCATTGTCCGGCGCCGAAGCGATCACGCTTCGGCTGGAAATGCTCTGGCATCAATGTCGTCGCCGGAGCGCGGCCATCGAAAGCCGTTGGCATTCGCTGCGACGCGCGATAATGCTGGCCACCATCCCATGCGTTTGAGTCCCCTTGCCGGAGCGCGTTTCCATGACCAATCCCGTTCTCGTCGAAGTCACCCGCGGCAATCGGGTCGAAAGCCGCCATCGCGGCCTTGCCGTCGTCGTCGACGATACCGGCAGGACCGTGTTTTCGCTCGGAGACAGCGACGCCGCGATCTTCCCGCGCTCGGCCTGCAAGGCGATGCAGGCGCTGCCGCTGGTCGAAGGCGGCGCTGCCGATGCCTATGGCTTCGGCACGAAAGAACTGGCGCTGTCCGCGTCCTCGCATTCTGGCGAAGCAGGCCATGCGGCGCTTGCCGCTTCCATGCTGCAGCGCGCCGGCCGCGAGGCGGACGTGCTGGAATGCGGCGCCCACTGGTCGTTCGAGCAGAAGGTGCTGATCGACCAGGCAAGGACGCTTTCCGCCCCGACCGCCCTGCACAACAATTGCTCGGGCAAACATGCCGGCTTTGTCTGCGCCTGCTGCCATGGCGATATCGATCCCAGGGGCTACAGCACTTACGACCATCCGCTGCAGGCCGAGATTCGCGGCGTCATGGAAGGGTTGACGGGGGCGACGCTGGATGCCGACGCCTGCGGCATCGACGGCTGCTCGATCCCCACCTATGCCGTGCCGCTGAAGGGGCTGGCACTCGGCTTTGCCCGGATGCTGACCGGCAAGGGCCTGTCGCCGGCGCGCGCCACGGCCTCGCGCCGCATCATCGATGCCTGCATGGCCGAACCCTGGTATGTCGCCGGCACGGGCCGCGCCTGCACGAAACTGATGGAAATCGCGCCCGGCCGCATCTTCGCCAAGACCGGTGCCGAGGGCGTGTTCTGCGCCCTGCTGCCGGAAAAGGGCCTGTCGATCGCGCTCAAATGCGAGGACGGCGCGACACGCGCCGCCGAATGCATGGTCGCCGCCCTGCTCGCCCGCTATTTCGAACCCGATAGCGCCGAGCGCGACGCGCTGCTTGGCCTTGCCAACCGCACCATGCGCAACTGGAACGGCATCGAGGTCGGCACTGTCCGCGCCGCCGCGCTTCTCACGGCATAAGCTTCAACCCGTTTCGACCGGCTCCAGCTTCGCGCAAGTTTCGGCGCGGACACTCCCGAGGTCGCGCGCCTCGATCACAGCTTGCGCGCGGCGGCATGGTTGAGCCCATCGGAACGAAAATGAAACCGGTTTTCGATAGCATCCCCTCAGGCGGCCTGCCGTTCGGGGATGCGGACAGACTCTGGGGATTCCGATGGACGAACGGCAAGACGGCGCGCCGCCGGCGCACCCGCAAGCGGAGGGGCTTGAGACCATGAGCCAGACGATGACATTGGCCCTGCAGACCTTCGAGCTGGGCGATTTCGAAGCTGCAGCCGACCTGATGCGCCGGGCGATCACGGCCGAAAAGATCCGGAGCCGTGCTGCCCCGCCCCGGCGGGGCAACCCCGCCGCGCGTCGCGGAGCGCCGGTGCGGGCCGCCGAAGCCTAGCCGGGGCCCGCCCGCCTGTCCGGCCCCGGACCCGATGCGCTCCTGCGCAACGCGCTCGACCTGTTCCAGGCCGCCGGGAACGATGCCGCCATCGCCGATCTCGCGGATTTCACCTTCGAGCGCTTTCCCGCCGATCCCGGCATCGCCACGATCTGCATCGGCGCGCTCATTGCGACCGGACGGGCGGGCGACGCGCTCGCCCATCTCGACCGCCTGGACCGCAAGGATCGCGCGCAGACCGATCTTCTGCTCGCGGCCCTTCGCGCCACCGGCCATCATCCGCGCCTGCTGGCCGAGCTCGACGCCGCCTGCCAGCGCTTTCGCGGCGATGCCGGCCTGCGCATGGCGCGGCTGGCGGCTGGCCGGCGTGTCTGCGATCTCGCCAACGCCGCCGCCTTCGAGGCGGAGATCGCCGATCCCGATGCGCCGGGCGTTGACCGGCTGCTTTCCGAGGAAACCGCCGCCGACCGGCTGCTGCGCTCGGATGACGAGGCGATGCAGGCGCGGCCCAACGCCGATTCGCTGCGGCTCGCCGCCGTGCCGGCCGCGCCCGCGCGCCGTGCGTTTTCGGCACCCGGCGGAAAAATCCGCATCGGCTATCTCTCCAACGATTTTTACGATCATGCGACCATGCGGCTGTTTGCGCCGGTGCTCACCATGCATGACCGGGCGCAATTCGACGTCACGCTGTTCTGCTATACCGATCCTGCCCTGCGCGGCTGGCAGGAGACGGGTTTTCCCGCCTTCGTGCGCCGCGCCATCGTGCGCGTCGATGAAATCGACGATGCCGGTGCCGCCGAGGCGATCGCCGCGCGCGGCATCGATATCCTCGTCGACCTCAAGGGGTTTGCCGCGGGCGATGCCCGCCCCGGCATCGTCAAGCGCGCCGATGCGCCGGTCAAGGCCGCCTATCTCGGCTTTGCCGGCAGCATCCACGGCGCCGATCTCGATTATACGATCACCGACCGGTTCGTGACCCCTGATGCGGCAAAACCCTTCTATGCGGAAAAACTCTGCCGCCTGCCGGAAACCTACCAGCCCAACGATTCCGAAAGCCGGCCGCTGCCGCGCGCCGCGCGCCGCCGCGACTGGGATCTGCCGGAAACCGGCTTCGTCTTCGCCTCGTTCAATTCGGCGCAGAAGATCACCGGCCGCACCGTCGACCTGTGGAGCCGCATCCTGGCCAAGGCGCCAGAGGCGGTGCTGTGGATGCTCTGCGAGGAACCGCTGGCACGGCGCAACCTGCTCGACGCCTTCGCCGCGCGCGGCGTTGCCGCGTCGCGCATCCTGTTCACTGGCCATGTGGATTATGCCGACCATCTGGCGCGGCTGTCGCTGGCCGATCTCGGCCTCGATACCATGCCGCACAACGGCCATACCACGACCTCCGACATGATCTGGGCCGGGCTGCCGGTGCTGACGGTGCGCGGCGGAAGCTTTGCCGCGCGCGTCTCCGAAAGCCTGCTGAACGCCATCGGGCTCGGCGAATTGACGGCTGCCAACGACACCGCCTTCTGCGACATGGCCGCCGCCATGGCGCGCGCGCCGCGCAAGATCGCCGAGCTGAAGGAGCGGCTGGAGGAAAACCGCTTCTCCGCGCCACTGTTCAACGGAAAACGCATCACCGCGCATCTGGAGCGCGCTTACCAGATGATGGCGGAACGCGCCCGCGCCGGGCTTTCCCCCTGCCATCTCGACGTTCCCGCCCTGCCGGCGCTGGAACATCCTTTCGCAAGCTGGCGGCGCGGCGGCTGAGCCGCGTCAGCCCTCGATCATCGCCAGCAGCGTGTCGAGCCGGTCTGCCTCGATCGGCGGCTTGTCGGCGCGCAGCCGCGCGATGCGGGGAAAACGCATGGCGACGCCGGACTTGTGGCGGCTGGAGCGGTTGATGCCTTCGAAGGCGACCTCGACCACATAGCCGAAATCGCGCTCGGCGCGGATCGCCCTTACCGGGCCGAAACGGTCGGTGGTGTTGTTGCGCACGAAGCGGTCGAGTTCCTCCAGCTCGGCATCGGTGAAGCCGAAATAGGCTTTTCCCACCGGCACGAGTTGTTCCTTGCCATCCAGCTCGGTCCAGACGCCGAAGGTGAAATCGGAATAATAGCTGGAGCGCTTGCCATGGCCGCGCTGGGCATACATCAGCACGGCGTCGATATTATAGGGGTTGCGTTTCCACTTGAACCATGGCCCCTTGGCGCGGCCGGCCTGATAGGAACTGTCGAGCCGCTTGATCATCACGCCCTCGATGACCGGATCGGGCGGCTCCATGCGCAGCCGGTCCAGTTCCTCCCAGCTTGAAAACGGCACCAGCGGCGAGAGGTCGAAGCGGTCGTGTGGCGCGCGCTCGATCAGCCCGGTCAGGCGGGTGCGGCGTTCGAGATAGGTTTGCGGGCGGATATCCGCATCGCCGTCGAACAGCAGGTCATAGGCGCGGATGAAGGCCGGGAATTCCTCCAGCATCCTGCCGCTGACCGTCTTGCGGTTCAGGCGTTGCTGCAGGTCGCCAAAGGTGCGGGTCGGGCTGTTGGAACGGGCGGTGCCACCGACCAGCAGCTCGCCATCCATCACGCCCTCGAAATTCATCGCCGCGACGATATCGGGGAATGCGCCTGAAATATCGTCGCCGCTGCGCGAATAGAGCCGCCGGGTCGAACCGAACCCCGACAATTGCACGCGAATTCCGTCCCATTTCCATTCGGCGGCGAAATCCTTCGGGTCGAGCCCGTCGAGATCGCCCTCCTGCACCGGCGTCGACAGCATCACCGAATGAAAGATGGCGGGCGTCGCCAGCACCGGCCGGTCGCTTTTGCCTTCCAGCCAGGCGAAGAGCGGCAGGTAGGGCGGTTCCAGCCCGTGCCACAGCGTCTCGATTTCGCCGACATCCTTGCCGGCGAAATCGGCCAGCGCCTGCTTGGCAAGCCGGGCCGAGACGCCGATGCGCAGGCCGCCGGTGACGAGTTTCAGGAAGGCGAAACGGCTCGACGTGTCCAGCCGGTCGAGCAGCGTTCGCACATGGCTGCGCACCTCCGTGCGCCCCAGCCGGTTCATCTCGGCGATGACGGCGCCAAGGCCGGGATCGTCGGCGGTCCTGTCCTCGCGCTCCTGGTCCCAGACCAGCGAGATCGTCTCGGCGAGATCGCCGACATAATCGTAGGAATAACGGAACAGCGCCTCGTCCATGCGCTCGAGCACGAGTTCGCGCAGCATGGCCGGCTTGACCGAGCGTATATCCAGCGTGCCGGCAATGGCGGCAAGTCCGTAGCCGCGGTCGGGATCGGGCGTATCGCGGAAATAATCGGAGAGCAGCTTCAGCTTGCCGTTGCGCGCGGGCGTCAGCACAAGGCGGTCGAGAAGGGCGGCGAAGGCTTTCATCGCATCAATCCCCCTCGTCCTCATAGCCGACGAGATGCAGCGGCCGGGCGGCAATGCCGGCGAGATCGCACCAGCGCACCAGCGCCTCCTCGCGTCCATGCGTCACCCAGACCTGCGAGGGCGCGAGGTCGCGGATGGTGGCGGTCAGTTCCGGCCAGTCGCAATGATCGGAGATCACCAGCGGAAGCTCGACGCCGCGCTGTTTGGCGCGCTGGCGCACCATCATCCAGCCGGAGGCGAAACTGGTGACCGGATCGGAAAACCGCCGCGCCCAGCGATCGGCAAAGGCCGAGGGCGGGCCCACGACCACCGCCCCGCGAAAATTCTCGCCGCTGCCGCGCTCGACGGTCGCAGGACGCAGATCGCCGAGATCGATGCCCTGCGCCTGGTAATAGTCGCAGAGTTTCGTCAGCGCCCCGTGGATGAAGATCGGCTCATCATAGCCGGCGCGGCGCAACAGCGCGATGACCCGCTGCGCCTTGCCGAGCGCATAGGCGCCGACGAGATGGGTGCGTTCCGGGAACTGCTTCAGCGATGTCAGGAGCTTGCCGATTTCGGCGCGCGGATCGGGATGATGGAAGACCGGCAGGCCGAAGGTCGCCTCGGTGATGAATACGTCGCAAGCGACCGGCTCGTAGGGCGTGCAGGTCGGATCCGGCTGGCGCTTGTAGTCGCCGGAGACGCAGATGCGCGTGCCGCCGCTTTCGATGGCGATCTGCGCCGAGCCGAGCACATGGCCTGCCGGATGGAAACGGACCCGGACAGCGTTCAGCGACACCTCCTCGCCAAAACCGACCGCCTGCTCGCTGTCGCAGAAGTCCTCGCCATAACGCAGGCGCATGATGTCGAGCGTCTGGCGCGTGGCGAGCACCGCGCCATGGCCGGCGCGGGCATGGTCGGAATGGCCGTGCGTAATCAGCGCGCGGGCGACCGGGCGGACGGGATCGACATGAAAGCCGCCGGCCGGGCAATACAGGCCCTCCGGGGCGGGAAACAGCAGTTTTTCCGGTCTCATTGGCATGAATGTAGCGGCTGCCGGCGCGAACGCCAGAGGCAGGCGTCGAGGAATTTTTTCCTCCATCTTCCGCTTGCCGAAACCTCACCCCCCACGTCATCCCTGAGATGTCCCAAGGATCTGAGCATACGTCCCTCTCGGGCGTCGGCAGCTGCACGGCACAAGGCAGGGCATGACGGAGATGGGGCGGCGGTTTTCAGCCCGCCCGGCGCAACAGAGCCTCGATGCCGCCGGCATCGACCGGAGCGGAGAAATGAAAGCCCTGCACCTCGTCGCAGCCGCTGTTGCGCAGGTATTGCAGTTGCTCTGCAGTCTCCACCCCCTCGGCGATGATGCCGAGCTTCAGCTTTTGCGCCAGCGCAATCACGGCGGAGGCGATCGCCGAGGTGGTGGCGTCGTGCGGCAGGGCCTCGATGAAGGAACGGTCCATCTTCAGGCGATTGACCGGCAGCGTCTTCAGCGCCGCGAGATTGCAATAGCCGGTGCCGAAATCGTCGATCGACAGGCGCACGCCGAGTTCCTCCAGCGCGCGCATGGTGGCGAGCGCGCTGTCGGTGTCCTGCATCACGGCGTTTTCAGTCAGCTCCAGCTCGAGATAGCGCGGGTCGAGCCCGGTCTCGCTCAACGCCTGCCGGACCTGCCCGACCAGCGCCGGATCGCAGAACTGCCTGGGCGACACGTTCACGGCGATGATCACGGGCGGCAGGCCGAGCACCTGCCAGGCCTTGTTCTGCCGGCACGCGGTCTTCAGCACCCAGAGGCCGAGCGGCAGGATGAGGCCGGTGGCCTCCGCCAACGGAATGAAATGGCCGGGCGGCTGCACGCCGAGTTCGGGATGGTTCCAGCGCACCAGCGCCTCGACGCCGAGGATGCGGCCGGTGCCGGCATCGATCTGCGGCTGGTAGTCGAGATAGAGCTGGTCGCCGGCGATTGCGCTGCGCAGTTCCTCCAGCCGGTCGCCGGCGGCGATGGCGGCCGGCGTTTCCTTGCCGTTGAACACCTGCAGCCCGTCACGGCCGAGCTGTTTGGCCCGGTACATGGCGGCATCGGCATTGGCGAGCAGCGCATCGATGGTCTCGCCGTCCTCCGGGAAGGTGGCGATGCCCATGCTGCAGGTCGCCGAGACCGTCATTCCGGCAATGGTCATCGGCTTCGACAGGCTGGCGCGCAACTGGTGCAAGCGCGGCAGGATATCGCCCTCGCCACGCGACTGGTTGGCGAAGACCAGCACGAATTCGTCGCCGCCGAGGCGCACCACCAGATCGGAAGCGCGGGTGAATTCCAGCATCCGGCCGGCGATCTGGCGCAGAAGCTCGTCGCCGGCGCCATGGCCGAGGCTGTCATTGATGCGCTTGAAATTGTCGAGGTCGACATAGGCGAGAACGACATGCTGGCGGTTCATCCTCGCCTGATGCAGCGTCTGGCTGAGCTTTTCCTTGAAGAAGGAGCGATTCGGCAGGCCCGTCAGCGGATCGTGATGCGCCATGAAATGCATCCGATCCTCGGCATGCTGGCGCTCGATGGCGATGCCGGCGATATGGGTCGCCATGGCGACCAGATCCACCTCCACCGCCGTTGGCTCGCGCGGCTCGCGGCCATACAGCGCGACGGTGCCGAGCACGCTGCCCTGCTGCGGGAGGATCGGCGTCGCGCAGCAGCAGCGGAAACCGTAGAGCTGCGCCAGGCCATTGTAATCCGCCCAGCGGCGGTCCTGCAGGATATCGGACACGACCACCGGTTTGCCGAGCCAGGCGGCGCTGCCGCATGAACCGACCATCGGGCCGATGGCGATGCCTCCGATCAGGGCATTATACGCGGAAGGCAGG